>Ga0182004_10000628_pt1 | contig 22613 bp, 19 predicted proteins | sample Sormic07211540_1_FD_120479 | JGI IMG/M metagenome (GOLD analysis project Ga0182004, IMG submission 120479) | Endophyte microbial communities from Sorghum bicolor roots, Mead, Nebraska, USA - 072115-40_1 MetaG | ecosystem: Host-associated > Plants > Roots > Unclassified | place: USA: Nebraska...
ACCATAAAATGGCATTTCTCCTAGTTCAGGATTAAGTGCTTTTCTTCACATCGCTGCAAGACTCTATCTAAATTCTCCAAACAATGATTGAAGGTTTTGCCATAGACGGTAAAATCATCCATGGAAACCTCCATGATCTTCTCAATCATGTCCGAGAAAATAGACATCATGCACCGTTGGAAAGAAGCTGGAGCATTGCACAATCCGAATGACATTCGTAGGTATGCATAAGTTCCATACGGGCATGTAAAGGTAGTCTTTTCTTGGTCATCTAGGTTGATTGGGATTTGGTGATATCCAGAATAACCATCAAAGAAACAAAAGAAAGAGTGGTTTGTAAGCCGTTCCAACATTTCATCAATGAAGGGTAACGGAAAGTGATCTTTCTTTGTAGCCATGTTGAGTTTTCGATAGTCAATACACATACGCCACCGAGTGACAATTCGTTGAGGGATGAGTTCATTCAAGACTCTATCTAGCACTAGGCAGCTCAGAGAAAGTCTTTAGATCAAGAGGATCAAGCTTCGTTTTGGAAAGTTCGCGATTTATGAAGTTTTGGTTGAGTAGACACAACGGACGCGCTGGCACTGGACGCTGCAGTGCTACTATTGGCGCGTCTGGTGTATACAGGAGTTGAGCCAGTGTGCTAGGTGTCTAGGGTTAGGCACCGGACGCACGCACCGGACCCTACGGGGTGCGTATGTTCCCTTACCTAGAGAGGTTGTAAATTTGGCTTTCTCACCGGATGCGTCTAGGGTGAGGACATCAGACGCTTGCGTGCGTCCGGTGCGAGCAGATTTTCAAAGTATAAATAGTCGTTTGAGAGGCACCAGACTCTCTACGGAGAGCGTCCGGTGCAACATAAAGAGCGTCCGATGCATACGACTTCTACTGATTTCGTGTGGCCGGCTCTTGGACTTGTTGGGGAGTATTTATACTTCTCCACCTCGTCTAAGATAGCTCTCTTGCCCATTTGTTGAGCTGAGAAACACCATGTGGTGCAAGAGAGAAGCAAGAGCCTAGAGAGGATTGAGAATTGAGTGATTTCTTGAGAGATCCCTCTCTAGTGAGTTCCAAGAGTTCAAGTGTGCATCCACCACTCTCTAGAGCCTTGATTGGGTCAAGTGAGAGTTCTTTGCTTGTTACTCTTGGTGATCGCCATCACCTAGACGGTTCGGTGGTGATTGGAGGCACGAAGATCAGCTGGTGTTCTTGTGGGTGGCTCGTGTTAAGCTTGTGAGCAGTTGTGGTTAATTCACCGCGACGGAGTGTCAAAGAATCAGCCCATAGAGAACACTTGGTCCTTGCACGTACCAAGGGGGAACAAGGCCTTTGCACGGGCGCTCCAACGAGGACTAGTGCAGAGTGGCGACTCTCCGATACCTTGGCAAAATATCGCCGCGTTCCTCTTCCTCTGATCCTTTACATTTTAGCATTTACTTTGAGCACTTTACATTCTTAGAATTACCATGCTAAAATAGGATTGGAACTAAGTTGCAAAACTTTTATCCGATAACTCTCTAGAACACACTTAGGCACAAGGGTTGAATTAAGGCTTATAGGTTGCTTAAATTTTTAGAAAAGCCTAATTCACCCCCACTTAGGCATCTTGATCTTTTTAGTAATTCAACCGAAATTTATGAAATGAACTCATGATGTATTATTTCATCTATATGTTGTTGTGATTCATAAAACCATATAGATCCAAATTGAACAACTCTGACGCATTTGCATCTATGTGATGTGACTCTTAAGTACAATATAAATTATACGACGCCTCTTAACTCAGGCCCTGTTTAGTTTTACGAGTTAAACTTTAACTCTCATCACATCAAATGTTTGGACACTACATAGAATATTAAATATAGATTATTTATGAAACTAAAAGTTAGAGAGTAATTTGTTAGACAATTCTTTTAAGCCTAATTAGTCTATGATTAGACAATAATTACCAAATAAAACAAAAATACACAGTACCTGTTAAATTTTAACAACCCCAACCAAAACACCTCCTAAATTATATGGCTTCTCAATTGTTGTCAAGTTGATCCTCTACACCATAACATGGCCATATTATTTTGTGTACACAAAGAAAAATCGACCAGCTATAATAAAGCATATTGTCTTACATTTTTTAAGAAGTCCAATTTCAATTTTTTTAAATGTATTTAAAAAATACTAATATTTATGATACTAAATAAGTATCACTAAATTAATCATACAATAGTACCATAACAAACTTATTCAAAATTTTTAATATTGATAGTGTTTTCTATGTACTTAGCTAAATCTAAGATTGATTGACTTCTAAAAGACTTGATCGTTCCTGTCACCTGTCACCATAGTATCACCGACCCACGTAGATGCTCTCTCATCCAAAGTGGCGCTTCAAATGTGTCCGGCCAGGGATATCCCACGATCCACAAAGCAGAGGAATTTCGTATTTTCATCCAAAGGCAAGTGATACGTGTCGGCCGTGGAGCTTCACTTCCAAACGCCGTGGCCCCACAGAGTGCTTGAACTTTCCAAAAGATAACGCTAAGCTCACACGGCTTGGCTCACCTAGCAATTTACCAAGGTACTTCAATATAAGGCCTTGTTTAGTTCAAAAAAATTTACAAAATTTTTAAGATTCCTCATCACGTCGAATCTTATGGCACATGGATGAAGCATTAAATATAGATAAAAGAAATAATTAATTGCATAGTTTATCTATAATTTGCAAGACGAATCTTTTCAGTCTAGTTAATCCATAATTAGACAATATTTATTAAATACAAACGAAAGTTTTTACAGTGTCCATTTTGTAAAATTTTTAGAACTAAACAAGGCCTTATTACCTTTGCTAAACAAGGGTATGAACTCCATCATAGGCAGAAAAAAAAACTCCCTATATATTCTAAGTTGTGGACCATTAATTTTGTTTTATGTTAAACTTCTCCAAATTTAACTAAGTTTGAAGAAGAAAAATATATTATCATATACAATACAAAATAAATGCACTGTCACTATATTTTATAGTGGGATTAACTAAACCAATTTGACATTGTAAATTTTAGTGCATGTTGGTATAATCATAGTTAAAGTTAGAGACACAATTTTTTTTTACCACTATATAGATGTTCACGCCTAAAAAACAAACTAATTTAACATATTTTGGCGATGGAGCAACAAGGAAATACACGCTAACAACCGTTGTTGACAGCGGATGTGGTGTGTGGCAATGAGCTGGCAAACATGTCGGCGAACACCATGCCAAACAATCTCGAGGGAAGGGAAGCTGCGTGTTCCATGAAAACTTTTTTTTTTTTTGGTATTACTAGTTTTGCTCTGCAATCTCCCGTATTGGGTAAAACCCCTAAAATGGAAATGGCAGCAGCGCATTTTCGTCACCGAATTCAACAAACCCATCAAAAAACGGCAAGCTCAAGCGCAACCGTACCTTAGCTGGCTCTCGGATGAAAACAGAAACGCATTGTGGATATCATTAGTATGATATTTATTTTAATATTTTTTATCAAATTTAGATTTGAATTAAATATAATTAGATATCAATATTATAAATATACGATTTAAATATTTAGACTAAATAAATTCGATTTCAAAAACAATAAAAAAAATATCCATACTATTTTCCTAGAGCAAGCAATACACCTGGGAAAAAGCCCGATATGAATCGACACTGTTGTGTACAGAGCGTAGCGTCCACTCCTGTCTCTCATGGTGGAGCCCACCTACCTCCACCCTCTGTGACTGTGGATGAGCATTCGCTTCTCTTCTCTTCTCTTCTCTTTTTGGTGTGGCATCAAAAACTCCATCAAAATCAATCCCGTAAGGCCACCACCACAGACGGCCCCTCTGCTCTCCTCTCCCGGATTTCAGTTCCACCAGCAGCCGCCATGGCCGCCGCGGCAGCAGCTGCGCGTCTGCACACGGGCCTCCCTCATCGCCGGCCCTGACACCGGAACGTGGTGGCTGAAACGAAGGGTTCGGGGGATCTTTTGCTGCGCCACGAGCTGGCTGCTTGATTGATTCGGCCTGCTGCTCCTGGCTCGCTGGGCTGGGCATGACGAGGGGAGGCGGTGGAGGAGGAGACGGCAAGGGCCCGCTGTTCCCGCGGCTCCACGTCAGCGACGCAGGCAAGGGCGGCGGCCCGCGGGCTCCGCCCAGGAACAAGATGGCGCTCTACGAGCAGCTCACCGTGCCGTCCAACCGCTTCAGCTCCCCCGCCCCCGCCCCCGCCCGCGCCGCGGGGGCCAAGGCCAGCCTCGTGCCCTCCACGTCGGCTGCCCAGGTGAGACGCTCGCTGTTTGCTCTGCTTTCAGGATCCAGTTTCCCGTCCCCGGAAACGCAGAATTCAGTTCAACCCCCTGTTCTCACTGTGTTCTTTGCTGCTGAGTTTAGCCCGTGCCAAACTAGGCAAACCTCTGTGCTTGCTTTTTTTTTTTGTGAAGCAAACTGTGCTTGCATTTGCGTGTTACCAATTTTCCTGCTGTTGTCTAAGCTGTTCTTGTGTTTTTCTTGCTTCTTGGCAACTACTGTACTTCTTCCAAACATTGAAAATTAATTCCTGACTTGCATCCTAACAACTTTTCTGTGAGCTCAATTGCCGAACCTGCAAACCCATAGTATATATGTTGGCCTAGCACACGAGCATAGGAAGTTTCTAGGTTTCTAGTACATAAATAAATAGAAGGGATCACAAGCTAAGAGAGGATATGATCAAGAATCAGTTTAAAAAGCTAGGGGCCCAGCGCATGACACATTTATTTGCAGGTTCATTTGTTAGGATCCTCATCGTGTATGTTGTACAGATGAGCAACTATCCAATGTTCTGCGAGTTTGTAGGACAGGAAAACTATTCCAGAGTGCAAACTTGTGAGGATCACTCACAGGAAAGCTGTGCACCCCTGTCACCATGTTGTTTACTGCTCAGTTGTCCTCATCAAATTTGGCCAAATTGTGTGCAACTGGGTACTTGCATAGTTATCAGTAAAATGGTGTCATTTTAGGAGCTAGGGTATTAGCTATGACCATCATAGGTAACATAACAAATGAAAATATATTGATGGAGTGAGTGACCCAAACCACTTCAGAATTCAGATAACGAGTGACTCGATTGTGCATTTAGGGAAAGAAACCAAATCCGAGAGGTAGCTGTACTGAACTTTCCTAGTTTTGCTGGTGTTATCCAACCGAGCTTTGCTATGGTACAACCAAATGACTGTGAGCCGTTTGTTTATTTTGATCGGATGGTCACGATCAACTATTACCTCCTAGGACGTAATATATGAAACATATATTTATTTAATTTTTAGTTTTGGAAAGTATGCCAAATTAGGAAAAGCTTTAGAGATAAAGATCGTTTTAGATCTAATTGATGCATTCATGATCCATTGAATGTGGGTAAATCTTTTTATTTGTTTCAACTTTAGATATAGCATAATTTAATTAACATAAACTACATATTTTTTATTCAAGTAACTCGTATTACACGTGTATGTGCTCAAAGTGACGTGAAAATGATGTGTGTATGTGCCCAACATGCACGAAAATTTACATGCCATCTTGCATGCTCAATATACGTTACATGTTCTAGGTCACTACAAAGTTCACGTCGTCTCAATTAATGTGTTAATTGTTGATATTTTTTTATATATGTAATGTAATTTTTAATAATTGAATAGCTGTTGTATACATGTTGATGTTTTATTTATATGTAACATACTAAAAGGAAGGACGTGCAATCAACAAGGAAGGGCCACGTGGCTGGCCGCCGGTTCTATCTTGTCCCGTGCATGAGTGGATTTGAAGATCTTTTCTTTTTTTTATTTTCTTAGATCAATTAATTGATTTTAAAAATCTAAAAATTAACGGCTCAAATTTATTTGAAATATTACCTCCTTAGAGGTAAAGGGTGTACCTTAGCATTGCCCTATCCAACCTGGTAGTATCCTTTGCACGACTTTGTCAGTGATCTTCTATCTGAGGCTGAAATGTTGATCCTCCCTCTTATAGTTGTGTTACAGTTTAGGCTCCACATTTTGCTGCTTAGAAAGTACCTATGTACCTTTTTGTAACCACGCATGTCCTTCTTTAAAACCACAGTGATCTGTTTGTCCAGAATACCATCTCCCTGGGCGTTGATTTTACATGTATATTCTTATGGCTCTTCTAATTTAGTGGATTGGAGCGAAGCTCTTGTACTGAGGCTCTCATTCACTTGAATTCTGTTTCAACCATCTTGCCCTTCTAGCCATTTTGTGATGTGTTTGGGATTAAACATTGTGTGTGTGTGTGCGGTGGGGGGGGGGGGGATGTTTTTTGTGGAGAGTATACTTTTTAGTACATATGGAAAGGTTCAGAAACAAATAGGAAATGGATAACAATCAGTAGGAAAAGCTAGTGCCTGACATAAATTTATTTGCAGGTTCATTTGTTATAATCTTTAATATACATATCCTGTAATGTATGCTTGTCTATCATATTTTCTACGAAATTGGAGGACAGAAAAAAAAAATCCAGACTCCAGAGAACAACCATGTTACAACCACCGACAAGACATCAATTACTTGCGAATACAGGTAGAAAGACTAGGTACTTGATAGTTAGATTCCCATAGAAATAATAGCAAAAAAGAAAAGAAAACAAGGGGCTTCCTGCACTCATGATTCTCACCCTATTCTCCCCCATTTTGCGGGGTAAAGCGGTGAGCAAAGAATGAATTGGGATTTTGACCCTTAGGTACTCCATTTCTCACCTCTAATCCAGTTTTAAATGAAAGTTGCTGGATGCTTTGAAAGTACTATCTACCAGTTTGCAGGGAGGGATCCTAACTGGATGGGCCTTGGCAAACAAAGATAGGAACTTAGAGTTCCATTAACAATTTTTTCAATAAATTTTACAAAGTACTGACAGAGTTTCTCCATCCAGGTTTATGGTTATGACAGGACTCTGTTCCAGCCCTTTAATGTGCCTTCAAATGAACCTGCTCGTTCATCTGAAAAGTTCAAAGGAAACTGTATCAATGGGCAGTCTAATAGTACAAGAAGAGAATCTCTGAGGATGTCCTCACAGACCAAGAGCAAGGATGTTTGTGCTTCAAAATCAATTGCCGGGTGCACCTCACAGCATAGAGGGGGCAACACCATCAAGTCTTCTGGGAAGAAAGTGGTCAATGATGATGAATTTATGGTTCCTTCCATCTGTTCTCCTAGAATTTATCGATATTCTACTCAAGAACATGCAGACAAATCCAAACCCCAATCTACTACAAATCCACACAAAAGTCCTTCAATGTCCAAATCATCTGCAAAGTGCTATAGTACTGTGAATAAGCACTTGGACAGAATGAATGAAGCTGATATGAGGTTAATGAATTCTCCAAAGGTTAAGGAGAAAGAAGCAGTGCAAGTACCAAAAGGTGTGGAAGTTAAAGAAAAGGATTCATCAATTCAGGCATCAGAAAAGTTCAAAGACAAATATGCTAAACTATGTCAAATGAGGAATAAGGTGAGTAATATTAATCGTTCTGACAATAACAGTTGCCAACCTACAAGCGTGAATGGAAAATCCACAGAAGCAAAGAACCCTACAGCAACTAGAAATCCATCATCCTGTAAACCATGTACTGATGTAGATAGCTCTAACTGGAATTCTAATTTACTGGAAAGAAGCCCACGGGAAGGTGGTGCAAAGAGAAAACGACAACATCACAGTGGAGAGCAAAATGATGATTTATCTGACGACTCAGTGGAATGCATACCTGGGTGGGAGCTCTCTCCAGATGAAATTGCTGGAGCAATTGGTCCAAAGCATTTCTGGAAGGCGAGAAGAGCTATTCAGAAGTAAGTATATGGTGCTTGAGTAGCCGTTTTGTAGTTTTGTACCAAGTATTTGTTGCGTTGTTTAGAAAATTACTATTTTGTATGTTTCACTTTGCTTAATTTCATTTTCTTTTAGTTTTCAGTTGATTCTCATATGGAAGAAAAAAACATGAAGATGATATGTCTCTTAGTTTGGCTTTCAGTACCTAGCTATTCTGTTGTACCTTTTAATAAACTGTAGATAATGTGAATCCTGAATGCCTTCAGTTTTTGCTTTTTTTTAGTAGAAACACATATTTTCATCCAAAAGGACAGTACGTTACTTGTTAGACTGATATTGCAAATATTACTTTCTTGCTTTCCGGATTGCTGCATAATAGCTTTTCTGATGTTTTACACTTTGTTCTTTTAAAATCCACAGTCAGCAGAGGGTTTTTGCTGTCCAAGTGTTCGAGCTGCATAAGCTGATAAAAGTGAGTCTTCAGGAAATAAATAGTTTTTTCTTCCTTTTCCCATTCATAACTAGGTTAGCTTATGTGATACATTCTTGTGCACAATGCCATTATAACCCAGCTTATAATTGACTTCCAAGCAGGTGCAGAAGTTAATTGCAGCATCTCCACATCTCCTTATTGAAGGTGATCCTGTCCTTGGCAATGCCTTAATGGGAAAAAGGAACAAGCTTCCTAAAGGAAATTTGAAAGTTCAGACCCTGTCAATCACAAACAAAGATGATATCCAGCCAACTCTAGAGCAACCAGAGCTATCAAAACAAAACACAGAAGGAAACCCATCGCACCATTCTCGTGATGATGGACTTGACGACAACCATCATGATCAAGCTGCAGCAAACGAAACCTTTACAAGCAACCCTCCAGCTATTCCTGTTGCTCCTGACAACAAACAGAATAACTGGTGCATGAATCCGCCACAGAATCAGTGGCTTGTCCCAGTTATGTCACCTTCTGAAGGTCTTGTCTATAAGCCTTATGCTGGCCCTTGTCCCCCAGTTGGAAATCTCTTGACACCATTTTACGCCAACTGTACTCCATTAAGACTGCCTTCTACACCATATGGTGTTCCTATGCCTCACCAGCCACAGCAGATGGTCCCTCCTGGTGCTCCTGCCATGCATATGAACTACTTCCCACCTTTCAGTATGCCAGTGATGAATCCAGGAACACCAGCATCTGCAGTGGAGCAAGGGAGCCATGCAGCTGCACCACAGCCTCAAGGGCACATGGAACAGCAGTCGCTGATCTCATGTAACATGTCACACCCGAGTGGCATTTGGAGATTTCTTGCATCAAGGGACAGCGAGCCACAAGCCAGCAGCGCCAGCAGCCCTTTCGATAGGCTTGAAGCTCAAGGTGACGGAAGTGGCCCAGTGTCATTCTTTCCCAAAGCTTCAGTTCTGAATGCCCAGCCTCAGCCCTCATCTGGAGGCCGGGATCAGCAGAACCATGTAATCAGGGTTGTTCCGCGTAACGCACAGACTGCTTCAGTTCCGAATGCCCAGCCTCAGCCATCATCTGGAGGCCGAGACCAGCAGAACCATGTAATCAGGGTTGTTCCGCGTAACGCACAGACTGCTTCAGTTGCGAATGCCCAGACTCAGCCATCATCTGGAGGCCAGGACCAGTGGAACCATGTAATCAGGGTTGTTCCGCATAACGCACAGACTGCTTCAGAGTCAGCAGCACGGATTTTCCGGTCAATACAAATGGAGAGGAAGCAAAATGATTCGTAGCTGGTTCGTGTCATTTGATGACAGCTTAATGCAGTTTACAGGGCTCCCCAAGCTGCAGATTATGGTGGCTCATGTATTCTGACCACTGATTGCGCTTACCCAATCGTCATAGATTGGATGATACGATCTTCTGTTCTCTCCATAGTTGTAAGTCAAGGTTGTGTGCCGCAGTGATGGCCCTGAGGCCCTGAAGTTGGGAGTCTTTCATGAACATGCCAATGACTGGAATTGGTATATATAATGTTACTTTAACTGTGTTGAGCTCATCACACAGCCGCGCTTCTGTTACTATGAGTGGTACAGTAGAAAGCAGCAGTCAGAAATGACTGCCGGTAACGTGGTACGGGGTCGTAGAGATTGGTGTATACTGGTATTATAGGCTGCTGTGCAATTCAGTGTTTTTTTATCTATATGGTGCACAGTATATGTCGAACCTGTAAGGCATTCTGGGCAATGAATTTGGCTTCCAAAATTATTGTGCTGGCCTGCTGGGAACCATATTTTAAAAACATTGCTTTGCGCCTTTGCTCGTGAATGCCGTCGAAGGTTGTGCATCTATCCCTTAGCAGTTCTTTCGTTCCTAAAATACTGTTCTTCCTATTTGTTTGGACGAAGATTTGCTATCAGATCTGACGCGAAAGATGCTGCAATTCCTTGCCCAAACATTTGCACTGAACCATTTTGAAAGCCAAACGGAATCTATAACAGTGCTCGCTGCAAACAGCAGCTCCAGGGTGATGAATAATCGAACCATCAACCAAGGGCCTATACAAACCGACAAACCGTACATATCAGAGGCAAAATCAAATGTTGCATACTACGCCGCTGCGAAGATGGTTGTCACCTATCGCTGTGGAGGCCAAGACGCTGCCGGGGTTCAGATGGATGGAGAGCACTTGTTGGGACGCACGGGAGGCGACCACAGGAGGTCGGCGTCCTACCCGGCATGGGCGTGGTTGCGGAAGGAGAGGAAAGAGGAGGACTGGCAGCAGGGAGGGACATGGACGGCCGCCACCGAGAAACAGGATTCCATAGGCAGGGTATTCATCGAGACATGGGAGTACGATTATACCCTTTAAAATATTTTTTTAATTAGTTAATAGTCTACCTAGTAAGTTTTTAGATTCTGACCCCACAACTTAGTTCCTTTCACTATGTTCTTATTTTTTTTCAACTAATAGATCTCATCAAATAAATAGCTATTATTTTTCTCAAGCATCGTAAAATTTCTCTCCAAACAAACACAAATGAGCATAGAGCGGAACTTTCCATCTTTCCCCTACTGAGCCACATTAGAAGAAATAGGTTTCTTTTTTTTTTTGTATAGGCCGCACAAAATTGATGTCCACACTAATCACTCGTTTTATAAGCTATACTTTTTATGCCAGTCAAATAGTGTTTTTTTTTCACAATAAATCAGTAAACAATACTTTCAACCATGGCTTTTCAGATAAGCAAACAGGTTTTGCCAAACAGAACTTCTATTTTCCCTAAAAAAAACTTTTGTTTGCCCCTGATCGAACCCTATGGTTCGCTGTAGCACTCGAGCTGCTCATATTTGCTGCTCAAAAATTGGCTTGACTGTAGCTAGCGAGTCTATCTAGCCCACACACATGTGTTTTGGGGTCCAGAGCATTCGAATTTTTTACCATTGATTTTAGTCATCGAACAACTTACATTAGGCCTTGTTTAGTTCCTAAAAACTATCTAAAAATTTTCAAGATTTTCCGTCACATCGAATCTTGTGGTACATGTATGAAATATTAGATATAGATGAAAACAAAAACTAATTGCAAAATTCAACTGTAAATCACGAGATTAATCTTTTAAGCTTAGTTACTTCATAATTGGATAATGTTTGTCAAATAAAAACGAAAATGCTACCGTACTCAAAAACAAAAGTTTTTGGGAACTGAACAAGGCCTTAATCATAACATGGAAATCAGTCATGCCTTTACTGCTTCCCTGTCCAGTGCTCCCTATCCGTGAGAATTGAGACCGTAACTGAAAGTCCAAGTATCAACGTCGCGTGCGGGCGTGCAACATCAGCGTGTCGCAAAACAACATTATTGCCGCGATGGGTGATTGGGCGACAAGGCGAGAAGATGAGAAAGAGGAACATCGGTCTACTCGATGGATAGATTGATTGATCGATCAGGAATAAGAAACGGTGCCACCAGCAGACAAAGTTGATTGATGGGCTAATTGATGGATTTTTATGTTGAGGATATAGGTCTTCGAAGGTTTATTTCAATGAGGTAATATATAGGACTCTCTCTATCCCAAATTGTAAGTCATTTTAAGAATATTGGAGAATCAAATTATCCTAAATTTGACTAAATTTATATGATAAAATAACAATTATTTTGATACCAACTAAGTATCATTAGATTCTTTCTTAATTATATTTTCATAATATACTCACTTTATGTTACAAATCTTAATATTTCTCTCTATAATTTTGGTCAAACTTGAAAATGCTTTGACTCTCCAGTACTCCTCCCATTCCAAATTGTAAGTCATTCTAAGAATTTTGGAGAGTCAAAGCATTTTCACGTTTGACTAAAATTATAGAGTGAAATACTAAGATTTGTAACGTAAAGTGAGTATACTATGAAAATATAATTAAGAAAGAATCTAATGATATTTAGTTGGTATCATAATAATAATTATTTTATCATATAAATTTGGTCAAACTTTGAAAAGTTTGACTCTTCAAGATTCTTAGAATGACTTACAATTTGGAATGGAGGGAGTACATATATTGATGGAGTATACACTACTAGAATGTATTTCATAGTGTGTCTATATATCTTGTGTGGTGCTCTAGGTGTTTATGCATTTCTTTTATATATAAATTTAGTCAAAACTAGAGATATTTGACCTATGAAAAACCTAAAATGACTTACAGTTTGTTTGAAACGAAGGAAGTATATTTTAGTAGCTCTTAGTTTACCTTACCTCACTAAGCAAACAAACAGATGAGCCTAGCTGAGCTCATATATGACATATGAGCCTATTCGCTTGTCTAAAAAGTCATGATTGAAATTATTTTTTGCTAGTTTTTTATGAAAGAAAAACATTACTAAATAGTTGGCAGATTCGATAGATAACTGAAACGAACAGTCCCTACTAGATCATACAGCCAACCAAGCATGCACACCGTGTTCCTTGTCTATATACACGTGCATATGTGCGCTATAAGACATGTTTGGATCTTTTTTTAGCACTTGTTTGCAAACTTTGTCTTGCTAATCTACTAACTATTATGTGACTAAACAAGGCCTAAGAGTGGAATATTACTATGCTTATGATACAAAATAAGCATCATTCGACTAATCATGTTATATACCTTCCTAGTAAATCGATCAAATGTTGATACTACTCTTATATATAAATCTAGTCAAACTTAAAATTAGTTGACTTCTCAAAAAGGGAATATGTTTATATTTTTTTCAAAAAAAATATTGACACGTGGGGCTAGATCTCTATTTAAAATGAGACATCAAACATCATTACATCAACCTAATTGGTGGCGAATTGTAAAAAAAAAACCTAATTGGTGGCGAATTAGATCGGTTTTGGCCCGGTAAAGTACGAGCCGGCCCACCCCAGTCCACTATTTCCAACAGACCGTGCGTCTGTCCGCAACGGCAGACCACCGCAGCTTCTAGAACTCCACTCCCATCGACGTACTACCAGGTACCAGCCACAGCCTTGAGCCATCTCACCGCAGAAAGCAAGCGAACGCTCCTGATCGAGCCACGTGGAGCTGCCTACCTCAGCTATAAGAGATCACATCCTCACCTCGTCTCTTGCGGCCAAAGCCTGGGCGCCTGGCTGGCTTCCACGCCGCCTGAGCCAGCAAGCAATTCGACAACCAACTCCTCCCCCAAGCCACAAAAACCCCCCTACCAAAAACCCCATTCCCCACCTCCCAATCCTTCGCCGTCGTCGAACGCCATGAAGGGGCCTGTGCAGATCACCCTGGCGAGGCCCGATCCCCCAAGGCAACGTTGGTGGCGGCGCGACGACGACTACGTCGACGACGGCGACGTCGGCGTACTCCGGATCGGCCGCAACCTGGCCGCCGTCGACACCACCTTCTCCTCGAGCGACGAAGTCACCAAGCGCTGGCTCGCCGAGGCCTCCACCGTCGCCCGCGGCCGCCGCCTCCGCGCGCCCCTCGTCGCGGGCCTCGTCGCGCTGCGCGGCCATGACCCCTCCGACCGCGCCAGGGGCAGTACCGACTTCAGCCCCAACGACCACGACAACCCGATCCGCTGCATCGCGCTCTGCCTCGGCGGCTCCCGCGCCATCGTCTACAGCCCCGAAGCGTATGGCTGCCGCGTCCGCAAGGCCAAGTACGACGGCGACCGCCTCAACTTCTACAGCAACAACATGACCCAGCTCCGCGCGTTCCTGGACGACAAGCGCATCACCGTCGCCTGCTTCGGCGCGCGGGAGGCCACGAGGAAGCTGGCCAAGGAGTGGGGCTTGCACGTGGCGTTGCCGGAGGAGCTGACGCACCTGTTCGCGCTCGCGTTCGGGAAGGTCGCCGGGGTGGAGACCGAGAAGAAGGCGCTGAAGAAGCCCGACAAGTACTGGATGGGGAAGGCGGCGCTTGCTAGGGCCAAGGCCAAGGCCGATCGGGACGACTACGACACCGACGAGGAGGAGGAGGCCACCAATCTCGGGAAGACGTGGCGGCCGCCCAAGGTGGTGAGCGGCCTGAGCCTGGAGCGCATGGCGCGGGTGGCGCTCGGGCCGGAGATGCGTCTGGCGCGCTGCCCGCCGAAGGTGGCGCAGGCGGACTGGGGCAGCTACTACCTGGGCGAGGAGGAGTGGAAGTACGCGACCCGCGACGCATACCTCTGCTTCGAGATCGCGGCCTGCTGCCTCCAGAAGCTCGGGGACCCCATTGGCGTCTGATCGACGAGAGCCAAGCCGGCCGTCGCGGCGGTTGGTATGGTGCGCCCCGCCGCCGTTCTGTCTCACTCTCACTAGCGGTCGTGATCTGAACATGGCTCTGCTTACGTTCGTTCGTTTTTTCCCTGCTGCGTTTAATTTCCTCTGTCACGTTAGTTGGTATGATCATCCTCGGTATCAGTATGATGTAGCAAGGGATCAGTAGGCAGTAGTAGTGGCATAGTATGCAATGCAGATGCAAATGCTAGCTTGATATGGTAACTATCAGTTGCAAGTAGTGGTCACTAAGAACCAGTATGCAGTGATGAATGAAACCATGTGTCGATGTGCGCAAGTGATCGAGTGATATTTTGGATCGAAATGGATGAAATGCTTTTGTTATGTGATTTAACAAGTCGGAAATTCAGTATGTCTCTGCAATTGCAGTAGCGTTGATTTGGGAGTGCTACTTGGTCATTGCCTCCTTACCTGAATCTTATTTAGCATTGGCATCATGACTCATGATTCATGCAAGCTTGCTGGTTTTATGCCGCCCTGATCCATCTCTTGGCAGTGAGCCAGTGGCAATCAACCCAAGAGGTCATCTTGTTCTGTTATTCGTGGTTTAATGCATATTTATTTGTACCGATGGTAGTAGTATATGGTTGCTGATGAGCAAGTTTTGGAAGTTCTCAGCACTTCTGCATAGATATGTTGATGATGAGCAAGTTTTGCAGGTGTTCATATGCATATCAATTAGTTTTTATAGTTTTACATGTTAATTGGTTAGTGCCTCTATTTTCTAGTGCTTTAACTAGGCTGATGTTAGATAAAATGGGGAAAATTAAATAAATTTGAGAATATACTGTAGAATGCTGTAGTTAATGGGGCTTTTAGGCAAACTTCTTGAAGAATTATGCAGTGCCATATATATGCACAAAGAAAGTCTTCACCGAACAAAAAAGGTTTTCTTGATATGATATGGTTAGCAGTACAAAGTACTTTAAACATATGATGTTTAAGACAAACTAGTTAGTTAAAAACAAACTAATTAGTTTGATCTAAACTTCATATATTTAAAATTGGTGGGCATACTCATACGTGGCCACAGGATTACATGCTGATGCCTACTTCATGGCAGGTGATATCTGGATCCAAATGGAATCATTGCTCTTTACTTGAGGTGTGGTTTAATTAAGTCAGTACTGTTTCTGTTCGCAAGTGCAGCTTTCTTGTTACTTGGTTGTTGCTTCATGATCATCATCTGGGGCTGCATCATATTTATAGCATTGGCTGTGTAAATTGTCCATGATGTTTTCTTATAAGCTTGCTGGGTTTATGCCTCGCTTGATTTATTTCCTGACAACATGAATGAATCCAAGGTGAGGTGAGCTTGTTCTGTTTCAGCAAGTTCTGATGCTTACTACGATCATGGCATTGGTTCGATATCCTTTTGCATGCTGTTCCTACTTCCTATATATAGGCCTGAATGTTTGCCGCTTTTGGATGGGGCTTATTGTTAATGATGAACAAGTGTTTTTCCGGTGTTGATGTGCATGTTATTACTACTTCCAGTGCCAAAAAAAATATGTCGTTTCTGACCAGCAAATGTTTAGTTTACCGAACTGCTACCTCCCACTGACAAAAAATTTCACCGACCGAAGGGAATAATTAGTTTATGTCTCCACTTTTCTAAAATACTTGACTGTTTGACCAAACATGCATAGCTACAGTTGAAACTTGAAAGGGGTTTTGGTAGAATATTTCGTGAATGCAGTTTACACTTGAGATGTGGCTATCCTGTGTGTTGCAAATACACTACACTGTTGTGTTCCATTAGGGCCGCGTTTAGTTCCTAAAAAATTTTTGCAAAATTTTTCAGATTCCCCGTCACATCGAATCTTTAGACGCATGCATGGAGTATTAAATATAGACGAAAATAAAAACTAATTGCACAGTTTGGTTGGAATTGACGAGACGATTCTTTTGAGCCTATTTAATCTATGATTGGATAATATTTGTCAAATACAAACGAAAATACTACAGTATCGATTTCCCCAAAAATTTTGAAACTAAACAAGGCCTAGATCCATTTTTTTGAAAAGCATAGCAGGCGTCAATGAATCCGATACACAGGCTTGATATTAGCAAGTTTGATCTAATGGATGTGATGAGTTGGAATCTGCCGTTCCTACCTCCACACACTTGATTGTAATGGATGGGTTATTGCTGTTCATGTGAGATCCTAGCACTGTTTGTGTTGTTATTAATGCTTAGCCATTGTTTTCCGGTGTTGGTATGCATACTAATTAGATATAAAACCTCCATTGTCAAATGCTTGACAATTTGATGGAGCCCACAGGGTGAGAATGTGTAGGATTGCTACAGCTAGGTTCTGGAAAAACATGCTTGGAAATCATGCAGTGACGAGTACAGAAATGATTTGCATCGGCCTGCTTGTACCAGAGTTTTTTTATCCACCGGTGTCTTCCTTGTGCTCACCAGCTGTATTGGCGGGGCTTAGCTTAGTCAGTTTAGTAGCTAAACTTCCAAATACACTAACTAAAAAGAAGCTAAAATAGTTTAGTTTCACTAGTCACCTAGAATAGCTAAAATAGTTTTAGCTAGCTAAAATTTAGAAGGGAAACCAAACAGTATCAGCTTCTTAACTCGCATAAATCTAATCTTGAGAAGGCCATAGAGATCATCGACATAACATACAGGCACAGCATATTTGAAGGAACACTGCAACACAATCAAGCCCTGCATCTTTCCATGCACCAGGTCCTTCACTACTTACCAAGTCAAAATCAAGGCACACTTAAGCACACCAGGTCCTTCACTACTTAGCAATCAATCAAGGCACAATTAGTCGTTAGTGCCACAGCTCAGAGCTCGTAACACATCCTTATGTACCGTTAGAAACTAAAACAGGTCCAAGGCGGCATGGCCCATTAGGCAGATTGCCAAAGGTAAGCAACAAGGATTGAATGGCAAGATCAGGTAAACAGAAACACAAAGTAGCATATGCAAGCACATTTCAAAAATATCAAACAATGACTAAACCAGACTCGCAGGGATTATCATAGCCCTCAGCATTGCAAGTTGTATAAATAAACTTCTATAACAGTTCAGAATCTAATAGTCACTTGCTATCCATTTAAATCGCTCTACAAGGTTCCTCTCTGATTGTCACTTGCTATCCATTTAAATCGCTCTATAAGGTTCCTCTCTTGGTGGCCTCTGCTTTGTTGGATATTGGTAATGCCAACCTAGTTGGAGGTGCGGTAGAGCTTCCCGAAAACATGGAGCATAGCGACGACAGCGATGAACCCAATGCTCATGATCAGAACAGTGTTTGGTGACATTTTGCGGCCCGCAGCCTCATCAGTGTAGAACTGGAGCATTGAGCTGGCACCGCCTCCACCACCAGCAGCACCGCTTGTGGTCCTACGCCTGCGCAGGCTTGCAGCTGCCGCGGCACTCCCTCTAGCAGGTGCATCACCATTGGCCACCATCTTGTTCTAACACTCTCTGCGTGAGAGTAAAAGGGTTCAGATACAAAACTAGAAAAACTAAAACTGTGAGAACACCACAACATGCAGTTGGCTGTCAATATCGGGTATCACATATTTGTTTCACATTTTGGAAATCTAGCTAAGAATTCATTGACGAAATAGAAAAGCAATCATTTTGCTTTCTTATGCTTACAAAGACCAACTAAGCACAAATAATTGAACTCTGATTTTACTTTACTGGTGTTAACAGAAATTATGACTGGAATAGTAAGCTTGAATTCAATTTCTAAATTGTGCATAATCCAGCTCCTACTTTGGCAGACCACGTACTAACCTTATACACTAGAAGAGATCATGACATATTACAGTGGTATACATGCACAAGCTTCACATCACATAAGAATTAGATAAGCAATGACCAGACAAATGCACAAGCTTCACTATCAGATTATTCAGCTTGTAACATGAACAGAATAAGTGAAGGCAAATACAGTTTCATGGCAAGGAGCATTGCACAGGGATGATAATAACAATTACATAAAAACCAAGACCAAAGCCATCAACAAGGTCCACCAGGACCATTGAATTTCCCATCAATTTAGCACCATTCAGCGTGCAACCAAAGATCACCATCAGGTTAAATCTCTGCTACTCCCGATGCTCCCTTGGCCCAGTGCCTCACCCCAGTCACTCCATATCAGCACAGGCAGGAGAGGGAGCTTGCCGTCACTAACACTACAATTGCTCAAGGTAATGCAAGAAGCCAACAAGAATCGTATCTATCTGTAATAAAGACAAATATGTGGACAAATTTCTTCATGCATACAACATTTGACTGAGGCCGGCTGATGGCTTCGATCTGGGCATGTCGTGCCACACCGCTAGCTCATCCTTGGGATGGATCGGTGCTGCCGCAGAGCTCATCCACAGGATAGATCGACCCACCCGATTCATCCCCATCTTTAGCCACGATCCATTACCAGTCCTTAACGTATGCGATCTACGCTCTGGGATTATGGCACAATTACAGGGGGGGCGGCACAAGCATGAATCAGCAGCCGAGAATTCAAACGAGGCAACCATACCTAGGGGCCAACTCCGGAAGAATCAGGTACCCTAAACACGGGGGAATTCGAAGAGGCGAGACATGCAGGCAGGCAATCCACAGAAGAACAATACGCGGCGGTGATCTAATAACCAAATCAAAGCTCGGAACCACCGGCACTAGAACAAGAGGAAGGGGGAAGGGTGGTGGATGGTGGAGGTATGCGCGCGTACCTGACGGTGATGAATCCGCTGTTTCTCCCCTCTCGTGCTTGTACAGAAGTCCGATGATGGCCGAGCGAGCGAGCGAGCGAGAATGCGAGATCCCAAGTGCGTCCTCCGCGTCTGACCCGCCTTGTTCATATACGGCCGCTTTCCGGGTCGCGTCTTCCCCGGAACCGGTACCCGCTCCGAGGCGGATGACGTGCAACGCGCCTTCTGATTGGACGATCCCGCCGCGATGCGACTAGCGGGTCGGGTCGGCAGTTTTTTTTTTTTTCCTTCTTTAACGACGAGGTGGGCCGGCCGGTAGCCCAACAGGCTCCGAGCGAGGCTGAACAACAAGTCCCGGACGGACGCGGCGGCGGTCCAATTTGCCGAGAGGGGGTAATGGTGGGGCCCATCTGTATCCAGGTCACCCGATTCCCGTCCGTCCTAAAAATAGAATGGAATTGAGTCGCTCGCCAATCTCCACCTGTCCTGCGACGGGAACGAGGGAGGTTGCCGGCGCGGCCGGCTTTCATTCCCTCCCTCTCCTTTGCTTGCCCACTCCGTCGCTCGTGCGAGTGGGCTCCAATTTTCCAACCAGAAAAACAACAACGAGGAAAGGTTGCTGCTGTTGCAGGTCGATCCTCGACCCTGATTCGATCCTTGGGAAGACGAGGAGGCAACAACTGATTGATAGATAGATCAAGGAGGGCGGCCGTGGACGAGAGATGGATCAGATCATGGGGAAGGTGGGCGGCTACTGGTTCAACCAGAAGGCCAACAAGGAGCTCGAGGACATGAACGTAAGGAAAACCACCCCCTCCAAAAGATTTTACACTAGTTCCTCCGTTTTCATTGATTTCCGTTGCATTTTGTTCCAGTGGATTGATAGATCGACTATCGGCTGTCTTCCTTGCTCGCATTTTCTCTTCATCACTCACCCTTTTCTCTTCATCACTCACCCTTTTCTCTTCATCACTGTTTATATATATGCATCCTGCATCACGATGACTTTTGATTTGAGAGAGATATATACCAATTATTATGCGGTGATGCCGGCCATTCCGGTTCTTGTTTCGTTGTATGTACATTGCATTTTGTGGGCCTCTGCCACAGATGGCTACGTTCAGATCCTGAGATGGCCTTTTCGGCAATATAGCCTGGCATGCTTCCTGGAATTTCGATTCCCAATTGTGTAGCGTGCGGGATCACGAAGTACATTCAATAAACCTGTAGCACATCCGACAATACATGCGTTGGGTACATTCAATATATTATATGTTTATTAAGTACTGGATCATGCATGATTTTCAGGATTCCTTAGCTATCAATTCACTCAGAGGAAAAAAAAAATACCTTTCAGAAACTGTATTTCTCTAAGTGGAACCACCAAATTAATTACGCAGTGGTCATAATGCACCAAAACGAAATGAGGGTTATCAATTCATGAAGGTTAGGTTGAAGGAGGAAACAAGGCGAGAATTCAGCTGCTCTTAGTTGTACTAATATTTACCCCAGCCAAACAGAAGAACGGGGACTTGAGATCACGTGTGAATGCTGCTGCCCGACTAAAGGGAGATTTCTAAGATGACCACTTGACACAATTGAGACAGAACTGAAGTTATTCCTATTTTCAGCCAGTTTAGGACTGGCGTTGTGCGTGCTTCAGTGGTACCACCAGAACCTCCTGAACATGTGGATTACAATGGTTCATGGCCTTGCAGATTGGGGATTGAGATCATTTTACTTAGTAAATCTCATCTTAGATTCTTTTTTTTACCAAAAAAAACCACTTTTCATGCCTTGTGCTAGCTACATTATGTAAGCATTTTATATTATTACGTAGTTTGAGCAATTCCTCAATGTTTTTCCTTTGCTCTACTCTGTATTTGTATATCTATTTATATTGCTATATGACAGCGTTGCAAGACATTCTTTCAACAAACAGAAACTTCTTTGTGTTGACTATTCACCTTTTCCCACTTTCAGTCAGTCTCTAGCAGCATTGGAGATGGAGCTAAATGGATGGTCAACAAAATCAAAGGTAATGTATGTTGCGATGGTTAGATTTGCAGATTCTTTTTCTGTTACAGGAGATAACAATCAGATATGATCTTCCTGCTTTCAGTAATCAGTAAACAAACCTATGGTTGGATGTAATGTGAGGGAAAAAAACAAGGTTTTCGCTTGCTTCCTTTGCCCACTGTTTGTATGATGAGTAAATAAAGCACTGCTTAATTGGTTTCAGGGAAGATGCAGAAACCACTGCCTGAATTCCTCAAGGAGTATGACCTCCCAGTAGGGCTGTTCCCGCAGGACGCGACCAACTACGAGTTGAACGAAGACACCAAGTTTCTAACGGTGTACATGGCGTCGCCATGTGAGGTGGGGTACAAGGACTCGTCGGTCCTGCGGTTCGCCACCAACGTGTCGGGGTACCTGGAGAAGGGGAAGATGACCCACATCGAGGGCCTCAAGACCAAGATCCTGATCTGGACCAAGGTGACGGAGGTCAGGGCCGAGGCCACCAAGGTGCACTTTGCTGCCGGCATGAACAAGACCAGGAATCGGGACGCCTACGAGGTTGTCAGCGATGGCCTTGTCGTAGACAAGTTCTAGACCATAGGTATGCATTGCAATGCAGCTAGCGTTTCCTTTCCTGACGAGGAAAGTGTGAACCATGGCGGCCCTTTGAGGCTGTACTATGCCAAAACATGCATGTTCTTGCTAACCTGTACAAAGCTGTACTGTTACTCATTCTGGGAGTGATCATTTCGGTATGCCTGCTCTGTACCGCCGAAAGAAAGGAATATTGTGTACATTAACAAGAGAACTGCTCCGGTACTCCTTGTCTAATTTTTTTTGTGAATCTTAAAGCTAAAGCAGTTAATATGGTTAGGGGTAAACATTAACATCGCCTAATCGCGCGGGACAATGGCGTGGGTAGTTAACGCAACAAATATAGCATATTTTAATTTAGAAAAGGAAATGAAAAATGAATTTAAATGATACAAACGGAAGATCAATAGAGACATGTTTGGGTAATTTCAGTATTCAACTTTTTTTTGTCATTCTCGAAATCGTAAAAAAGTGTAAAATTGCAATATTTTTTAGAGACTCAAGAAATATGTTTTTTTAAAAAAATAGATCTGAACAAAACCAATATTTAGAAGAATATGCAACATATAGACAATATAAAATGAGAAGAGGGAGGCCACCAGCTTGGAACATATTATGTGTGGGCAGTACGCTACACATAATGCACGAACATGCCTCAGCTTGGAACATAATAGAATGAGGCTTGAAGCAAAGAAGAATAAAAGAAGAGGGAGGCCACCAGGTGCAAAAAATAAGAAGGAA
>Ga0182004_10000629_pt1 | contig 22577 bp, 16 predicted proteins | sample Sormic07211540_1_FD_120479 | JGI IMG/M metagenome (GOLD analysis project Ga0182004, IMG submission 120479) | Endophyte microbial communities from Sorghum bicolor roots, Mead, Nebraska, USA - 072115-40_1 MetaG | ecosystem: Host-associated > Plants > Roots > Unclassified | place: USA: Nebraska...
GTTGGTTGTACTGAGATAACAGATTGTTTGTACGACTTTGCTCTCTGCTGTGTTGTTGTGTTGTGTAATGATTGAGATCCTTTAGGCTTTGTTTGGATGTTGTCGGATTCACTTCAATCCATGTGTGTTGGTGTGGATTGAGGTGGAATTTAGTTCAAGTTCCACTCTAATCCACCTCAACACATGTGGATTGATGTGAATACGAGTACATCCATTTGATGTGGCTATGGGCTTCGATCTCCTGTATACAAACCTTCTTTCGGACTACCGTGGCATTCTGCCTGTTAAGCATGCCAATCATTCGACTCCCCCGGCCGACAATAATCAACCGTTGCCTTACCGTGTTTCAATTAAGATTACATACAATACCCAACATATATTTGTTAGACTTTTCTTCGTTTCATGGCAAAATGGCTGTTTTATAGAGTCCATGCAACCTTCGCTTTGGGTATTATGTCCATGCCCCAACATCGTGAACTTAGCAAAGGTTAACTGGACCGTGGAGTCGATATTGTTCGATCGAGGGAACTAAAACTGTTGCAAGATCGACGTTGATTTACTTGCGGTTGGCATCATCACATCAACATAAATAGCGCGGTGCACATTGCTTAATTCATCTAACAGTTAGTGTACAAAATCAGAGATCAGAAATATGCAGTAGCACAGCAAGTAGCCCACCTGGATCTGGTCAAATATCTTCTACCAGCCGAGGCCCTTGGCAATTACACTGTTTAGGAGAGGTCATTATCCGGCCTACATCTTACAGGCATTTCCACACAACACACGCCCAACAACATGCCGTCTAGCAATGAACAAAGTACTCATATCGTAACGAGCAAAAAATGAAATCGCATGCGAATCATACATGTTTAGTAAAAGAAAATACATTCTGCGACAGCAATACAAAATCTTGATCTACTTACTATACTAGCTAATATTTTCTAGGCAGTCTTACAGTGCAAGAAAAAAAAATGCCTCTGTGCAACAAACACCCTACGTTAATCACGTGAATTCCATCCTTACCCAACGATACAACTCAATAAATAAATTCTACATAAAAAGATAGTGGCTACATACAATTGATGTACACGAACGCCATTTACAAAAAGAAAAACAGACTATTTCTCAATACCCTGCTGCAAGTACTGAATCAAGTCATACCCTGCGGTAGTCCACTTGTTGTAAGCATCAGCACATGTTCGTATCATGAAGTTAGCGGCCTCACGTTCATTCATCTCTGGATGAAACCGCTTCCGAAGATTATTGATAGGATCTCCCCTGCTAAAGCAAGGAAGGCCACTGTCTATCATCAGGTTGACTGTACTTAAAATCCCATTCATATGCCTCCTTGCTGCTAGGTATCCTTTGACACACAATCTGAAAGCAAAATACTCAAATCAGAACTACTGTACATATCACACCAAAAAAAAAAACACAAACTGGTGGTGGGAGAATATCTGAGTCAACTAATCTTAATCAAATTTCAGAAACATAACACATCAGAGTTAAAACAAAAACAAACTACTGATCAGTTGGTTCCTATCATGAATGCATTAATGTTTGCTCCTCAAGTCTTCAGTATGACATCCACATCCACCCACAATTATGTTTAATCTTTTTTATTTTTTTCCAGATGTCAACAGTTCTCCTTAGCTGATTACAGTGCAGACCTGCTAATCAGCAGTTTTGGGTTCACAATCACCTGCATAAGTTGGTACTTTCATGCCCAAATATTGATAAGTATGTGCTCACAAATTGAAGGGAAGTGCAATATGGAGTCCACGGAGAAAATGGTTCAATCAAACTATGATCAACACTGAGGTTATTTTGTCTTCCAACCATCTTTATTCATAACAAGCTAGTAGGAACAATTAAGGTCATGCTTTTACCACCATAACAGTAAGTTAACTGTGAAGGCTGTGATGCAAAGAATTTTTCGTAACAAAAAAAGTCTACCAATCCTTTACTTCCCCTAACATTTTCTCTAGCTTCCTTTGCTGTGCTCTCACACATCTGATACTAAAACTGAATGGTGGCAAAAGTGTATACAAGTGCATTTATTACTAAGCATTCCTGGAAGAGCTCTTTCTGTGTTGAGGACAAATTACAACCTCACAGATTTAGTGAGTTTAAGGGTCCTGTTTTCCTAGATCGTATAGCTTCCTTAGTTTAGTTTTCTGCTGTCCCGCCCCTGGGTTTTTCTTTTCCTCTGTTGTTTCTCCTCCCTTGGAGGTTTTCTGTACAGCTCTGTTTTTAATAAAATCATACAGTGGGGGCCTCCCCTGCTGTATATCATTAAAAAAAAACTAAGCATACCAGTAACTCTGGTTCACTAAGGGCTCGTTCGTTTTGCCCTTGTTCCTTCTGGATTCATTCCAGGAGATCAAATATAATACAAATTATCATAGGATTCCAGGTTGGAATTAATCCAGGTGTCCATTTCCTGTGAAACGAACAGGCCCTAAGTGTGCAATTTATGCCTACCTGAGAAATTGGTTCCATGTATCACTCTTCATAGTTCCAGATGGATCCAGCAATTGAGTCATCTCGTGGCTTAGCTTGAAATGTGCACTCTCAAATCCCATATTACCTCCAGGTGAAATCTCCAAAATAAAACCAAAATCAATGTGGACTAATCTCCCATGGCTGCATAAACAAGGTGATGGTTAAGTTGCATATTCTGGACAAAACCATTCATTTAAAAAAACTTAGTGTGTCATACCTATCAAAGAGAAGATTGCCATTATGCCGATCCTTCGGTTGAAGGAGTAAGCTAGCAACAGCATATCCAGCACTACTGATCATAAACATTTCTCGAGCAGTTTCAAAAGAAGGTGAACCTACAGGACCATAATCTTGCTGAAATATCTCTAATAAACCACCATCAGTTGTTTCACCCATTTGATTTCTACTCCGAGTATCTGGGACCACCTGCAGCCACCTAGGATTAATAGTGGAAACCAAGAAACTAACCAATACCATTAGGTATAAAAGGAATATTCTAACATATCAACAAAAACAACGCACAGTAGCACATAATGAATTACTACCGATGCAATGATATGCAGGTCTCCAGTGTATACGAGAGAAAAAAAAATATTAGCCATGCAAATAGGAACTCTACTGACTGAACAAAGCTAAAGCAAAAACATTGAGAAACAGTGCAGTAAATCTTCCATGACTATAAAAACTAATACTTAAAAGTACACAGATCGACCACAACAAAAATAAAATCAGTACATTTGGCATCCTACCATAAATCTCAATCATTCACCAATATCAGAGGCTAAACTCGAATCTCAGAGATCAAGTAATGCTCACAACTTTGTATTTTTTTAATGGAATATAAATGTTATTGCTGAGGAGAAATTTAGAGCTTGGTTTGGTTGGTAGAGCCTCCAGCTGAGAGGCAACCCACCTGGGCTCAAACCCAGGTCCTCACAAGTCATGTGAGTACCTCCCTAAAGGAGGTCTTCTCCAAAAAAGTAGAAGTATCATGTAGTATAGTTTACTGTTAACACTTGAAGGGAATTTTTCTGCTTGAAGTTACTAAAAGTCTTTCATCTCTTGGGCCCTTGCACCAAATCTTCAAGATTTGCCAGTGCACACCTCACATTTGAGTGGAAACAAAAGGCAATTACACACTGATTGTTGCTTGGTGATTCGATAGGCCATACAGGTCAAAAAAAGTTGCAAAGATATGTTCACCTCAATTATGCCTCGGCCTGGTCCAGTAGGCAAAACACCATACGGAAAAAGATACAGGTTTAATCCAACAGCTTGAAATACATCCCTTAACAGAGCAATCACTTGCAGCGCCAGCACATCTTGTCTACAGTCATCACCAACCTGTCATATCAAAGAAACCAGCTAGTGTTCAGCAGTCGGTAAGTTACCAGTTTACCACTAATCTAGCTAAATGAAGAAATAGGACTGGTACACTACAATTTGGATAGGGTAAAATCATGAATGCACAATACTTTTTTTATAGGCTTAAGGTTTGATGCCTTCATATAGTCAAATGTTTAAGTAATTTTTCTAGTAAACTAAAAAGTTGGTAAGCTTATAGTTATTTAATAGTATACTTAATATTAATTAATAATATCAGTACTTAAGAACACACTCTTGAAGATAGAAATATGGAATGAGGTGTTGTGGATGCACAAGAGACGATGTCAGGGCCAGCTCCCACAACAACAGTAGGAGCTTAGCTCTTCCTTATTGTCAGTTGGTTAGGATCATTAGCTTGAGGCATAGGTTAGTTCAGTTTGTCAGTGAAACAGTGAGTTGTTAGATTGGATTGTTAGGTGCCAACTCTATATCAAGGGCTTTGGCAAAGAGTTAATCTAGCATAACAGAATCAAAGTTCCACCTAATAACTGTTAAGAGCATCTAACGAGGGTGAACACGCTCCATCTTTCGACTAATTGCAACCAATCCACTAGCCACATCATATTCATAAATGATTAAAAGATCTCAAGAAGTAAAGGTTGTTTGTGCATGTTAACTGCAAAGGAAATTATAATTTACCTTAAAAATACAAGCCTGTGGTTTTACATCATTTGGGTCCCCGTCACGGTCAACAACGTTAAAAGTAATCATTATTGGAACTTTTGCAGCAGACTGGAGAGGAATACCACTGTCCAACTGTATACCCCGTACTAACTTGTTTGTTGCAGTAGGTAGGTAGAGGTCATCACCTGGAATCGAAATCTTCTCCAGTTCCCTGCATGAAAATTATAATAAAAGTATGTTTTCAATTCTTTTCTTTTTGAAACATTACAATAACTCTAGAATTACCTTCTTATACCCGCTCTCCGCTCGTCCTTGGGAAGAGGGAAAAGGACACCAGAAATAGAGGTCACTTTGTCAAAGAAATCAAATTCTCTTTCAAACATGTCACGAGCCTCTGGAGTGAAACTCTCTATAATTTTGTCCTTAACAGCAGGAAGCAAGGATTGGAAAGCACTGCCCTGGAAAGAAAAAAATAATGAAACATGAACACTATATTTGTGACACCAATGTTTTGGCCTCCTGGGGTGCCGGCATCCTCTTTAGCTAAAATATCACGTAGTACACCTAAAGTTATGTGTAGCCACAACAATGCAGTTTAAAATTCATCTTTGATGTTGAGATTCAGAAAACACACTTAATTTTATGAGCACTACATACATGATTTTTGTGATGATCTTTGAAACATTACAACATGATATTTTAGCTAAATGAGGACGCTTGCACCGGAGGAGGCCAAATCTGCATTGATACCTGTATCTGTAACCTTCAAACATGAAAAGAAAATTATACCATAGATTTAATGAAATCAATTGCTGCAAATTTCGTTATCAGCAGCAAACATCAACTATCACATGTTACAATCTACTCACTCGGTCACAAGTACTTAGGTTTCAGACAAGATTTAGTCAATCTTTTGAAACTATGACTATCAATAACTTTTAAAATATGTATTTAGAACATAAAAAAATCAAGTGTAGATTTTTCTTGAATATACATTCATAACATCACGACGACAACATGTGCAATCACCTCTTTGTGGTGCAATTATGCATTCAAATTATCATGAAAAGGAAATCCAAAAGGACTTTTCGCAGTAGTATACAAAGTGCTGTATCATTCTTTAAAACTTCAACTTCCACAACAAAAATTTGTTACAAGGTGCAAAAATAAGTTTGCTGGTATACACTATGTCTAGAGACATAGTAAAAACAATATATCCAGGAAAGCAATGTCTTATAATTTGGAACTGAGGGAGTACATATAAGTATACATGATTAATAAAAAAAATACACCAGTGCAATTGCTTTGCTTACTTTCACCCACTAAGTTAAATTATTCACTCCATGTTTAAATCCCATACGCTGTATGTAATAGCATTACATCATTTAATTGTTCAAGCCCATCATTTATGGACCATCACAGGCTGTGGAAATTCAAGATGATGTAATTAATTTATTTAGGGTCAAATAATCTTTGACTGGTTACTGGTTAGGTATTGGTTACTATCACCAAGGCAATGATACTCAAGCATTATTATGGCTCAAACCTTACTAATGAAGTTTAAGAAAAGGAGCGGAATGGAGAAAACAGTACTTCTTTTGCTAATGCATATTTTGATACGAAAAAGGAATGGAAAATCCATCTACATAAAAAAAAAGAAGATAATACCTTCAGAGCCTCTGCATCTTTCTCAGATTCATCAACGTATTCTCCCTGCATTTCAAGTTCCAGACCAAAAAATCTCAGTGAAAGAATTTCACATAAGGAATAACTTAAATAATAATCAAAAAAACATCTTCTAAAAATGGGGGAAAAAGAGAGGATATGGTACAAGAAAATTTTCACCTGCAGATGCCATATTAAGATATGAGCAAATATATTACTTCTTCGAGTAGCTCCAAGCAAGTACCCTTCAACCAGTTTCTGATTGAGTTAAAAGGCATGAGAAATGAGATACATGTAAAAAAATATTTAAGAAAATAATATGGCTTCTATGAGCAATGATAAAGCAAAAGATGTAGACAGACGTTCTATGTGTAAGATGACAGAAACATGCATATCACTGAAATAATTCTCACCCCTTCATCATATCTGAGAGATTGTACCAACTGTGGCATAAAAAAGGTAACAGTCTCAGGGGGGTAAGTCTCCAAGACACGAAGGACATATGCCATAACACGTGGATGTCCTTTATAAGGAGGAGTAAGAAACTCCAATGCCTGTGTAACAGAACATGGAGCCCAGTGTGGTAGTTGCTGTAGCAGCACTGAATTTTCATCTACCGCCTTTGGAGTAATGAAAAAAGGTAATGCTTCAGGAATTGTACGAAGCTCCAGTAATCGTGTCTATAAAAGAAAAAACATATGAACATCAGCTGGCTTTTATCAATGAAAGAAAGCAGAAGTTAGAAAGATGTCAAATATGCATAATAAGTTACTAAACTCAGAAACCAAGTATATTACCCAATCAACATGGGTGGAGCTTAAACTCACTAGCATATTCCTACAGGACTATACGAATCTCTACACACATACTGATGGAACATGATGCAAAGCAAAAATAGTATGAAAATGAAACAGAACTCGCATGCGAAGAAAACAAAAAGAAACCTAGTACCAATTATAATATCTGAAAAGATAGCTCAGGAAAGAACTATACTTGTACCAACTAAGTGATCTCTTGCATGTGAAGAACAAACAAAAACTAGTAGCAATTATAATATCTGAAAAGGTAGCATCCATAGGAAAGAAGAACCATACCTGTACCAGCTGAGTAATCTCAGATTGCATTGTTGCATTTGTTGGAAACCTCAAAGGCATAGAAAGAGCAATTCGAGGATCAACAGCAAAAGCAGTTCTGACATGATCAATCCATTTATCCGAGCTGATTTTACCACGAAAAGTCGTCGTATCTCTGGCCACAGATAACATGAGACGCATGTTAACTCGAACTCAATAGGACCCAAAGAAACAAAAGGAAGATTGACAACTTAAAGTAGGGTAGTTACTTTGTATTTATAGGTTGTGCCCAGACTTCAAGTCTGTCTGCCTCATTCTGAGAAAGCGTCAGAAGTAACTGTTTACGCTTTTCCCTTGCAGTTGCATAGTTGTCAAGACAGCCCCAGACAGGATGAATCTGATCTACCTGCAACCAAAGAAAAAAATGGCAGAGAGAAAGGTTTATAATTTCAAAAAAAAAAAATGTAGGAGATGAGTGAGAGAAGAGACAAAAATTTCTCTGAATTGAGGATGAGATCAGAGAAATAAATGGGAAACAAAAGTGTTGTTCAGTCATATACCATATTAGGTTCATCTTCACGTCCCTGTGACTTTGAAACAGAATCGACAGGACCACTGGTGCGCTCATTTTGTAGAAAATGGACAAATACTGACACTGATTGAGCTTCTCTCTGAGCATAAGTTTTGTTTTGAGATTCATACCACTCAGGCGCATAAGAAAACCATCCCAAAGCAGCACTGAAAAGACAGGACAAAGAAGATGCAAACTTGCAGCCGAAACAAGCATGAAAATTAAGAAATAATTACATACTCTACTTGACAGTAAGAGATAGTTGAAGCATAATTACTCCATCGGGGTAAAGGAGGGAAATAAACATTACTCCACCTGTGTTGTTTCAACATTGCCAGTCCCAAATCCAGATGGAGAAAGAATCCCTTCCCAGAAAGAGGGAGGGTTGTGATAGGCTTGGCAAGCCAATGTAAACACCCAGCCAAACCACTCGAATGGAGATGAAACACAATAGAAAAGTGTTTTCTCTCAAGTCTCAAGTGCATGTCTAAATTAAAATGAATACCATTTAAGGTTTTGTTAACTTGTCAACTACCAGTTTTGGTGATTGGTAATATTACATAGATATCCCTTTTGACTAAACCACCAAATTACTAAGAAATCACACTCAAAGTCCAATAGTTAACTATGAGTTCTGCAACTGATTTCTTGCAAAAATTGTATTTTTTATAAAGTGCCACAAACATATAGTTTTGATATAATTTTGTGATTTTTTTCTGTCATTGTAATTCAAGATTTTATATACACCCTTGACCTCTTCCTTTTGTTTTACCTTATCATTCAAACTATCAGGATTTTACAGATGAGACATAGAAAGCGATGTCAGAAACATTGTAGCATGCATATGATGAAACACCGAACCTAATACACATAATTATATAAGGACACAAAAAACAATGGAGTGAAGTAAAAAATTTACCGGTATACCCTGTCCTCTAACAACTGAAGCCCCATATTACACTTCTGCAAGTTAGATTGAGACTGACATGAGCAAAACTTCAATCCAAGGAGCATCGCAGTAAAGAAAGTGCCAGTAGCAGCAGGATGGTGAGAAAAATGAGCTGGAGACTTCATTGTTCCTTGTAACATCCGACCTAGAAGTAGAAGTTGTTCAATGCTGTCATGCCGAACCACCTGCCAGAATGGCACTTGTATAAGGCAGTGGAATTAACTATTCTAGTATCAAAATCAGTTGCCATACTTGCCAAAATGTGAAACTAGAATGCAACCGATGTGCAATCCACTACACTTGAGACTAAAAGTACTCCTACTTTGCTCCCTGAGTTCAATAAACTCTTCTTTGCATCTCATACACTGTAAGAACCTTTTACAGCATTAATTAGCTATTAAGCTGAATTTAGTCAATTTATTATGAAGTTATTTATAATATATCACAGAGTGAGGTTGAACATGTATGCACAGAGCAGAATAATTCAGACACACATAGACAGAAGTTCTAGAATCTAGACAATAAAACAACTTTTGAATAAGTGAAGGTAACAGAAGATAAAGTACAGACAATTCGGGAAGAACTTTGTTGTATTATTTGCTTTTCTTTTCGTTTATGTCACCCCTTAATCCCACACTCCAAAAGATCATGAAACAAGCTTAAGCGAAGCAGTATTGTATAGATCACAATGCCCTATTCGTTTTCTTCAGTGCAAAAACCTTCCACGCTCCAAACTTGTATGCAACCACAAATCGAATATGCTCAGATAATACAGAAAAAAAAAGAGAAAATAAGACAAGGTTGAACATCTGTTATTCTGTTATGCAAACAACAATTGAAGATATGTTGCATGCACACTAGAACCATAGTTTTAGCCATAAAAAACAGTGGCAATTCATAACATAAATGAAGAAAAGGTGAGATTATAACCTCAAACCGATCAATAAAGAAGCCAAGCCAGAGTCTATGGGCTATTATTGCTTCCACTGGGTCCTTTTCTGGCGGTGCCTCAGGCTCACCAGCGATAAGATGCGGCCTCAATTTTGCATCTGGGCCACAGTAATTCATATCCGACGCAAACAATCCACGCTTTGTATCTATGGTCCATAGCCACGCATCAACAAGTTCCGCAAGCACAAGAGGACCTAAAGAAGGCGCAGCCGATACAAGCCATGTCCAGATGTAGATTCCAGTCTCCATTGCATCAGGGGTAGAAATATAAGCAGGACACCAACATAGAAGCCGTATAAGCTGAGAAAACCCTTCCAGATTTGCTCTAGAATCAGACACCTACATGTTACAACATAGAAAAGTAGAATTAATCCAGAACTAAGAAAACAACAGGCCACCTAGGTCACTAGGTGCAAAAATGATCTTACCATATGATCAAGAAGTAATGCTGTAGCTTGAGAACATGTTTCACGAAATTGTGAATTATCTATTGGTTGTTTCTCCGCCGCAACAACAAAGTTCTGAAGAAGACTGACAAACTTGGAGACAAAAACTTCATCAAATGACTGATGAGGATTCCCAGATTGCGTGCCATGAGGAGACATGACCATGTTTACGCCTCCCATAGTACTAAACAGCCTTCTCATACCAGCAATCTCACCAGCATGGTTGCACTTCACAGTTGCACTCACTACTGCAGTAGATAGTACTTCCAAAGTGAAGTCAGGTGCTTCTTTTTTGGCTCCCGATGCTGCTGCTGCAGAATCCATAACTGCAGGAACATTGGCCGTCCTAATACCGTTCCAATCATTCTTTCCACTACAAATACGTATCTCAGATAAAAGTGAAACAACATCTGCTGTATGCTGTGTTCTTTGTACTCCACTTGGCTTGCAAAAATTTTCCTAAAAAATGCAATCAAAACCCTCTTCAATAGACATATCAGGCATTGGGTGCAAAACGAAAAGGACAAGTTACAAGTATGAACTTCTTATGCCAGCATAATGATGCATGTGGCATAAGTTTGTGCTATAGTCTATAGACGTTTAAAAGAAAGGATGATTTGAATGTGCAGTAATTCCTCACGGAAAATATAGAACACAAAAACAATCAGGCAGTTTCTTCTCCGATCATTTCTGTTGAGCATACATTAAGATGTGTATATCATTTGACACAACAGATGCCAACAAAGGACAGCTTTTGGTAATAAAAAATGGGATAATAAGCTACTGAACTGATGCAGTGATGCACCACTTAAGTAACCTGATGCCACTAGTGAAAGGTTACCTTCCTTATTTTCTGGCAGTATACAGAGTTACAGACAATGTTCCTTTATCCTACACTATATGTTATTAGAGCCACTCTGAAAACTCTGTTGATTAGATAACCAGAGACTTATTTCCATTCAGTATTGGAATGGAATGTGAAACCCATATGCAATAACCAAAAGTCAAAGCACAAATTTCAGAGATTATTCTTGCAAAATGTTCAAGCACAACATGCAAATGCTAAAATATGTAGCAAATTATTTGAGTCAGCAAAATTATTTTCATAGATTCTACTGATACGAATGCTAACCCAAAGGAAATAGTTTCCCAGGACATTCCATATCTAGCTAAGATAATCTGTCTTAAAAAGCAAATAGCCTCTAACAGATCACAAGGAACTCACACACAAGAAAACACAAACACAATGGTTTTGGTGGCTGGAATGACTTAGCCTTTTCTGATCTTCCTCCTAGCTTTATACAGTGCTGAGAGCAACGATTGTGGCTGTGATAGCCTCCTAATTAGAATATTACCCAAATAAACAGCCTACTACTCCTATTATTCCATGCTCAAATTAAGCTAAACTAAAGGTTATGAACCTAGACACTAGCATGCACCTAGACACACAGGATTATTTCCAACATGTCTGGTAACAGCCTCCAAAACAATAATAAATTGTGTGAGTCTGTGGTTTTGTAAGGGTTCTCACCCCCTTTTTCTCTTAATATAATCATACGCGGCTCTCCTACATGTTCAAGGAAAAAACAAACCAAAAAAATCCTTACCAGATAGCAAGAATTTCCACTTGTTTATTACTGAAGGTAGTATCAACAATTGAAAGTTACACAGGAGGAAAAAAACAATCCAGGAGATCACTATGCATGCATGCACAGTCAAACAGTTAATCAAAGTAGCAGCAGATCATGACTAATGAGCACAATTAAAGAAGAAAACAAAATGTTCCAAATGAAGTCAAAAACATACTGTACAGGAAATCTAATAAAGGGGAAAGGATCTACATGATAAGCAAGCTTAACCTCAACCAGACAAGCAATCGGCAACCTTAACATTGACAGGACAGTGACCATCTACTAACAGGAAATAAAGCATCAGCCTCACACAAACACAGAACAACACTGCTGGAACAAAAGTCTGGCTGAATAATATTGTTATTCATTAAACCTGTATAAGGCCTTGAGTGGTACACGGAGCATATGAAAGAGCACTTGTCAACCATTCCCTAGCAATCTTTTGATACAGTGAGCGTACAGTTGCAACCCAAGCAGGATCACTGACTGGACCAGAAGTCAACTCATTGTGAACAGAAATAAGAAGTAAATCCAAGCATGAAGAGTTCCAGAGGACCTGAAAAAAATTCAGAACCAGTCACATCGGTGTCTCAAATCGATAAAATCAAAACATGACAAACCAAATGAATGGGTACCTGTGGGAACTTTTCCTTCAGCTGCGTTAACAGCTTAACACTCACATCACGAACATGCTCATCTCTCTGAGACATGCTTTTTATCAGAAAGCAAGCATGAACAGAAAGAACTGATTCTCTAACATCAGCTCCTTCACCTATGTCAGATATGCGATCCTCCTGGTCAACAAAACAACAAATATAATCAATTTGCACAGTACCTCCTAGTTAAACGAGCAAAACACAACGGAATTTCATTGTGCAAATAAAATCCAAAATAGAAGCATTATGGAACACATGATGCATGTTGTCAGTGCCCAATTTTAAAACACTTTGTTCATGGATGAGCATTTACTTGTGAGGCATAATTCTTTATTTCAGATCAACAAAAGTAAGAATTCAAACATTATATATCCTTTTGCTACAACACATTTCCTAGCAACTTGAAGCTCAATACGAATCCTTGATATGAGCACCTACTAAAACTATCCAGACAACAGCAATAGTCTCTAGTATAGATACTGTTTTCACTATTCAACAGAAAATAACAGAGTACATATTTAGGGGCTGTTTGGTAGGCGGCATTGTCCAGCTGCCTGGGTCAGGCAGTGCCCCAGGCATTCAATTTCGGACGCCTGGGGACAGGATTACCTGCCTGGCCAGGCATAGCCTCGGAGGCCATGGTCCAAACAGCCCCTTAAACACAATGGCAAACAGGACTTCCAGCTTCCTACACGTTTCAAAGTAAATGATGGCATACAGGATAGTGTAACACATGCCAAATATGTTCCAACAGACAGCTAAAGTGAGGACTGTACCAGCCATGATAGCACTGTTTCAAAAGCTCTATGTGCAACTGCTGTCAAACACTGAATTACCGCCGGTGTCAAGTTTGGAGTGAGCAGGTATTCAAATACACAACTGAAAGCACTATTTGATCTATTCAATGTAGATGTAGCCGAGAGTATGCCACCATTGCAACTAAAACGCAGTATCTCCAGGAAAGCAGCTGCAAGGAGGTACGTAGCTTTTACCCCTGAAAATAAAGTAAACAGGATTAATGGATACATCAACACAATTTCATCTGCCTAGTGCCTACTGTACCACTTAAAGACTGGCACGAATATGTCCATACCAACAATCCAGTCTAATTCTAATTCTAACAAGGGAAATGAATGGACAAACAATTATCTTTTGCTTTTCTTTTTGCGTCCAAAAGATACTAAGTTTTCCCTGTTTAAGTTGTTCCCCAGAGAAATCCATTTGTAAAGAACAACATGCAACAGATAAAATGCATTAAGCATATTGAAAAATGTGAACCTGAGGGAACATGTGTGTATTTATTTGCATGACTATTAGTCTGTTTACAGACCTTACACAGAACATTACAGTTAAGGACCTATGTACACCATACCTCATTCTACACATCAATGTATTTGAGTTGAGTTGCAATTTTCTCCAGAATTTTTTTAAAAAAATGCTAAACACTCATGAGAGGATAAAAACTGACCTGAAATAGTGTTCATTGCCGCTACCTCAACTCGACTTCCCAAAGCAGCAGAAAGTGCAGCTCTCTGCCCAACGGCAGAATTTTCATTACCATTACCACGGCGACTACCTGGGTTGTGTAGAGCATTTAACTCTAGCTCATCTTCAAGCCATTTTACAGAACTAACAACCTGGAATCAGGAAAGCATAAAGGATGTTAACATTGTATTAATCGCAGAAGAATACTAGCCATTTGCATGAAGTGATGAACAACGGACTATTAATCATAATTACCAACTTCTAATAAAAGGAGGGAAAACTTAAGAATTGGTAATCCAAGAATTCTTATCAATTATTATGGAAAACATCATTATGCTTTAGCAGATGGCACTTTGAAAGTTCGAAAAGGGAGCGAGACAAGTGACTGAAGTAAAGCTGAACAAGATGAAATAGCATTTAAATATTCATATTGGGTGGATGTCTTGTCCATCCAAATCAACTCTAAACTGCAATATTTTTTTATCTGAAAAAATTATGGTCCATGACAAATGGTGCATATCAGGAAGCATGCTGGCTGCCTGCAACCAATATGGCTGAATTCAAAATCAAGTTCCCGGTGCAGGCCTGGTTAAAAAGGTAGATCGGGCTCATTTCTCAGTTTCATAGCAAAGGCCAAAGGGGATAAACTGAAACTTGGACAGATGGAGTAAACATGACTTTTTCCGTGCAATGGAGATGGTACTGGGGTTCATTTGAACCAGCATGTAACAATAGAAGATATTTTTTACTTATGTGACCCAGTATAGTTGTTCTGTTAAATGCTCCTATTCAGAAAATATGATAAAACAGACCTTTCTACTAATGTAGTATTGGTTTAGGCCAAGCTACCTTAGACTAATGTAATTTCAACAGAACATGAAAATGAGTCAACGTAGGGACTAGGGAGCATAAATACCAATGACAAAAGTACAGAGTATGCAGGTTTAAATTATGGGGCATAAAAACCAATGATGACTGCTCTGCCACCCTCATTCAAAGCCAGCGTTCACCTAAACACTAAAAACAGTCAGTCATCCCCTGTTTAGCCCATTATTATTATTATTGGGAAATATAGCTATTTAATTAGCCAAATGGTTGTTTAAACAGGCTAAATGGCTGTTAAAAGGAGATGGTTGGCCACTGTCTAGTGTCTAAGTAAACAATGTTCAAAGCACAAGTTATGTTCACTAGTGCCCGGAAAGGAAGTTCAATTTTCTAATAACATAGCAAACAAAGTGTTTCTAGCTCTAAGCTCCGAGTAACTTACCAGAGGAGGTGTTCCTTGTGCAACACGTTGCACTGCTACAGACCATTGGCTGTTCCACATGTATGGTCCAGCTACAGCTTGAAGGGCTATAGCACTGCTTTCCATTGTACCTAATGAAGTGGAAACTGGTTTTGTAGGTGCCTCATTTTTTTGTATGGGTGGAGCCAGCCCAAATAATACAATGTAGAACCAAAGGTTTCGAAATAGTTTCAATAGTGATGGCTCAACAGTGGACACTGGATCAAAATCAGAACATATTTCAGCAACTGCGGGAAGTAACGGACCCATCAAATCAGCACCACTCCTGCATTAATGAAAATTAATATCAAAGCACACAATGTGTTAGCTGACTTTGTTATGAGTTATGACAAATAGACAAGCGTGAGACATAAAATCATGTAAAACAAATGAAGAAATGTACCAAAATCATGCATCACACAACCAGATGATAACAGGTAGTAACATGAGTTAGTTCCTCAATCTGCAATTCTGCATATTAACCGTTTACTCTTCACTTGGAAGCTAACAAGACAGCCTTTTCTATCTTTTGGTTGTCAAAGGCTAAGGTGGATGTCCTTAAAGCTTGTCTTGAATTAGAATCTAGACATCATGTAGAATTTTCTTTGAAAAGTCAAACTCGCATTTATTTACTACTTTGTGGTTTTGCTACCCTCAATAAATAGATCTAGCAAAGATCACCACAATAACTTGGTGTACTAGAGAACAGAACATATTCATTGAAATCACAGATAAACAAAGACATGTGCTCATGATTGTTCATTCACAAAGCTTACATAGATAACGGTCTAATCAAATATTATATCTCTGTCTTCAAACTTTTAACGTAGTATGTTGGTTGAAGTAACAAAATTAACACAATCATTTATATGCCAAACCTACTCATGTCATTTTTATGTGATCAACCAAAATATTTTCAAGGTGACTGAAACCAGGCAGTACAGTTCTGGAGTAGAGAACGTAAGATGTGGTGCAATGGCAGCACTGCACATTACTGCAGGCAAAACTATAGCCTGCAAAGGTGGCTCCAAGGCAAAGCAGCAGCACCTCGGTGGCAACAGATGAGGGCAGTGATTAGTGTTGGAATATAAGTGAATTGCCCACCTCTCCCCATCAGCTTAAGCTTTTGGGTTGAACTGGTTGGTGCATGCAACTCAATATGGTATCAAAGCCATAGGTCTCGAGTTCGAATCCTGGTTAGCGCAATTAAATAAAATAATTGTTGCTCGCTCCTATTTCACGTCTGAGGCCTGAGGGAGCCTCCACGTGAGGGGGAGTGTTGGAATATAAGTGAATTACCCACCTCTCCCCATCAGCTTAAGCTTTTGGGTTGAACTGGTTGGTGCATGCAACTCAATAATTAGCTATTCACAAGCTTTCCACTTAAGCTGGTATATGTCTCAGGATTTGGTATTAGATGCATGCATATCTCACTGATTGGTAGATGCACATCATATGGTAGTTTCTATCTTAATAGGGGCCCTATGCCTGTTTAAAAGTCTGTCATTATATTCATTAAGCAAGAGTTGATCAGATAATTTGTAGTTTCCCTCTCTTCTCCAACTCGCCTCAGCCTAGGTAAGATACCATGGGAGAAGATACCCTCTGGATTCACACCCAGCCTTACACATAACAAGTTTAGAGAATCGTTTTAGGCGAGAGGTAGCACTTCATAAGATTTTTTTCCCACTCTGACAGAGATTCTAGCAGTAATTAGAGTTAGGATTCATCATCATTCATAAATTGTTGCTTTCATACAAATAAACTCAGGCACGCAAATTAGACTGCAGACATGACAGGAGTTTGTTTGCATCCAGCAATTAGTATATAGGCCATTTTTTTAAGACATAACGATATTTGAGCTCCATAGAAAACGTACATGATAGATAGAAACTAACAGCGCAACATCTCTTACCTCCCACTTTTAGATTCAGCAACTAGCCCCACATCTGAGCACAGAGACAGTAACCTATGACGATAATCAGACCTGAGTTTTGTGCTTGTGAGGTTGGAAGCAACAAGCAGAAAGCCTGCAGGAAGAGTCTAGAATGTCGTTTGGCATAGTTAGCATGGAGCATTGAAAAAAAAAATCACACTTCATAAGATAAACATATAGAATCAATTTTTTACAGAACTCATCGCATACCTCTGTTCGCTCAGTTGTTGCTTCTGATGGCACTGTATTGTTTTCTGAAGCCCCTAGAGCTTTAACTTTGTCAAGATAACTTCTTGTCATCAAGACAATACTCTCACGATATGATTTTTCAAAACCCAAGCACGCAACACGAGATATTGCATCTAATAACTGCAATATTGTAACCAAGTGAGTGCCAAAAAGAATGCCTTTGTTTAAATTGCGAAGTAACAAGAAAAAAAACAAAATTGTAAGGCCAAAATATGTAATTGAGTAGAGACAAAGTGTCATACTCGTAAACGCAATGAACTTGGAGATGAAGCATCACCCTCTTCTAGATGTTCAATGAAAAGGGGTAAAATCATGTCCACAACTTCCCATTTTTTCAAGCAAACACATAACTCAGCCAGAAGGCGTATGACATTAAGTCGAATAACTGGAACTGCCTCTTTTCCTTTGCCATCCTAGAACAGATTGAGTCAAGTAAACAATCAAGACAGAAATCTGACTAATGCTACTGCAATGCATATGTTTGGACATTTCAAATAGTAAATCTGCCAGCAGCTTGTAAGGTTAATTCTGCGACACAACAAATGTCCCAGTCCGAACCATAGAAGTGAAGTTAACTTTCAGAATCATCTCACCCCAACCATAATCAATTTAACAATCTGAATAGCTGTGCTTGCAATCTGCAACCATGCATAACGAGATGGGCAAGACTGTACTGGATCTGCTACAGCAGATCGAATTCTCCAAATCAAAACAAAGACCAACTACATGATAGCTACTCTGCTTGCAGCTTGAAATTTTGTGAAACTGGAAAACATTATCGTAAAATAAAGCCCACAAATGCATCAGGTCACAACACTGAAAGTATCAGCAGATGTTACAGATGGCATTCTAGAACAGCATGGTATTTTCAAATAGTTAAAGAGTGCTGCATTTTTAACACATTTACATAATTATACATGAGTTGGTCCATCAGATAAAAAAACTTTGCACTATCAGAACACCCCTGCTTAAAATCGGATGTTCTATAATCACTCAAGGCTCATGGTATAACAAAGTGTTGTTTTAAATACACCCTACAAGCAATCTGTATTGGAATATCCAAAAAGATCTCGGGCGCACTATGGCATGCCTACAAATGAAACAATGACTGGGATTGCACCGAGAAAAATATTTCACGGAACGTGAAAGAGCAACATCTAGTTACATTGATTTGTGGGTGCTGTCATAATTTAAGAAAAGATCCTGTGTCACAGGCTCACAGCAACTCTTCCTAGACCACAAAAATTCAATGAGTTAACTAATAAGAGAAAAGGGGAATACCTCCTCATAATCATTCCGCTCACGAACATAAGCAGCTAGACGCATAATGAATGTGTCAACAAGGGCCCTATCCTTTGTCCAGCCAAACTCTATGATCTCACAGCTCAACTTCACTACTGCTTCAAATAGAGCCCCAGGGCTACTACCTGCCATGTCAGCCTGCATCAAAATAATGATTTCATTAAACCACACCCCATGAGCACAGAAGTTTCTTTAGTCCAAGTAAGACACATGCCTGCGAACACGTGCTAACAACAAGCGGTTTTAAGGGAATCAAAAGCACCGGCAGGAGTTGGCCCCCGCGTGAGACAGTTATCTGGCTGATCCCATTGAGCAGTGTACAAAATAGGTCCTCACATATCTTCAGTTTCCGCCAGGATGACAGGATGCATGACTTGGTAGCCTCGATGAACCAAGCTAGAGTCTGCTGGAGCATATCCTTCGAAGACTTGCTATCTGTGTCCATGGTGGAAACGCTTCGCACCAGCACCACCACTGCAGCTTGGCAACACATCAATTTGGTGTTTATCCTTGCCCTGAGCTGTGCGCCTTGCTCCCTCCAGTCCCGCTTTCTAATCTGCAAGCCATCACCACAACAATGAGCAGAGCACAACAAGCATCAACACATAGAGGCACAAACGAAGGGAAGAATCTCACCTTGAGGAAATCCGTGAGTGATCGGACCTGTCGTGCAGCAGCATTCCTGACCTTCCCAACCTGCTCGGTCTCTAGCCCACCCTCGCCCCCAAGCATATGCACGATCAGCCTGAATGCGACTTCCTTCCGCTCCAGCTCATCGACCTTCTCCTCCTCGAACCTACGCACTACCTCCTTTACCCCTCCGTTCTCCTCGCCCGCGGCGTCCTCCCCCTTCCCCTTGGCCTTGGTCGGCGCCTCCTCGGAGCCAGGAAACTCGAGGAGCAGACGGGCAGCGATGGGCGCGGCATCCGCAGGGAGGAGCGGCAGGGGTGCCGCGGCGGCGGCAGCGGAGAGGAACGCGCGGGCGAGCGGCGCGGAGGCCTGGTCGGCGACGTCGAGCGCGGCGAGGAGGGCGGCGGAGAGAGCAGAAGAAAGGGCGGGGGAGGATGGGGCCGCGGCGAGGAGCGGGAGGAGCCTAGAGAGGAACGGCGCCGGGGCGAAGGACTGGGGCCAGAAGGCCGGCGAGAGAAAGGCGTGGGACGCGAGGAAGGATAGGAGTGGGGCCGGGGGCGACGCATCGCCTCCGACACCGGCGGCGCCCGCCGGGAGGAGGCGCGCCAACGCGAGGAGCGAATGGAGGTGCGCCCTCGACGCACGTTGCGGAGCTGCGGCGGCCGGGACGGCGGCGCAGCGGGAGGAGAGCCATGCGAGCTTGTCGGCGAGGAGGAGATCCGGGTGCGCGGCCACCAGGTCGCAGAGCTCGTTGAGCGCCTCCATTCCGGGGGCGGAAGGGGTCACCGCGGCGGCAATGCGGTGTCAGATCATGTGGCGGATCGGGGGACGGCGACGCGGGCGGGGCGGAGATGCGCTCCTCCCTCCCTCCCTCCCCCTTGGTTTTTCCCTTCCAATGACGCGAGAGCAATTGGTGGAGCCGAGGACGGGGGGAAGCCGGGGAAGGGACAGGGTGGGTGGACGGCTCGTGTTAATTTTCTCGGTTGACTCGGCCGCCGAATGTTTTGGGGCCGGGTGGGCGGCAGCCAGGCAGGCAGAGGAAACGGAGAAGAAAGGCACGCGACGCGATGTCCATGGCTCGGTGCGGTCGGGAGGAGGACGACGCGAGACGGCGAGGGCAGTTGCGGCCTCGCGGGAGGACGACGGGAGCCTGTCACGATTTTGACGCTGCCGGTGGTGGGCTCACACTCTCACGGGGTGCATTGATGATGATGGCATGATGCTGTCCAATGTCCACGGAGATGCTTCATGTGCAACCCATGTTGTGTATGGGCGCGCGGAACCATCTTCAGTGTTGTTGCTTGAAGTATTAAATGTTTTGTGCCCAGTACCTGGTTAACGCTAATGACCGGGTTGATATATAATGCATGGCGGACGAGTAGCTAAATAGTCTGCTTTAGTAAACATATGTTAATATGGATTAATTAGGCAAATAGATTGATCTCACGAATTAGTCTCGACTTATTATACAATTAGTTTTACACGATTCCTATCTATCAGGCGACTGATTTTCTAGTCGTGCGATGTAGCTCTGCTGCTTGCTTCCTGCTTTCGCCCAACAGGCGCCAATCATTCAATTCAAATCCAACAACAGTAAAGCGTCGCCTGAAGGATTAATTAGTTTTCAGGCACCTGTCAATTAGCATTTCTCTTAGTTTTATAACTAGCTCATGTTTAGTCTTTCTAATTGATATCTAAACATCTGATGTAACTAGCTCAAGTAGCCACATACTTCAATTCACAATCCTTATGGCTAGGTCCACAATGGAAGCTAGGTCAGGCCAGACTACCCCTAAAAGCTACAACAATGTGAGGGGTGTGTTTGATTTCTTAGCTTCGTTATAACATAGCTAAACTAGCAAGTCTTTCCATATTTGATTGTCTGGTTTATTCTAATACGGACACTTCTATTTCAAATTGGTAAGTTTACCCTTTTAATATGCTTCTCCTCTAAGGCCTTGTTTAGTTCACCTAAAAACCAAAAATTTTCAAGATTTCCCGTCACATCGAATCTTACAGCACATGCATGAAGCATTAAATATAGATGAAAACAAAAACTAATTGCACAGTTTGCCTGTAAATCGCGAGATGAATCTTTTGAGCTTAGTTAGTTCGTGATTTGACAATATTTGCCAAATAAAAATAAAAATGTTACAGTACCCGAAACCAAAATTTTTTAGAAACTGAACAAGTCTTAAGTTTCATTAACTAACTGATTCAATTTAACTATTCAGCTTATACTCCTTACTAATGGGGCTGAAAAAATAATCTAGTCTGAAAAGAATACTATTGTTCTCTAACTAGACAAATCTAGCTTCTTTCAGCTTAGATACAGTAAAAATGTCAGCAAGTCAAGACATCTTCTTTGTTTAGAAACAATAAGGATGAGACTAGTATAACAGATTTTTTTCACTCAAGTTTTTTACTTCTATTGATTCCTGCCTTCTTTTGAATTGGTAATGATCAGATAAAAAGAAACCAAAACACATATCTCAAACAGCAAGTTATAATAGCCTCATGCATACAACTCTAAGACATGTTCCAACTTTACACACATATATGTCACACAAGAACTATCTTACATATCGAGAATTATTTACATCTCTAAAATTTTGTCTCAACGGCATGTGTTGTGTCTATTCCATACTGAAAGCAGCATCCATATCAATGACTGCAGCTAATCCAGAAGCACCTTCTTGAGCCATCACTAGCATCCTTGCTGTTCACGAACGTCACAAAAGATGGAAAAATCTTTGATCCACTGTTATTACAACCATATCAAATCACATGGCATAAGCAGTAAGACAATTATTAAAGTTCAAAATTGAAATGTACAGCAACAGAATAACCCAAAATAGTGCTTCAGAAGAAAATTAATAATGGAGATAGTAATCTTGCAAGTATTTCACAAGCTATAAATCAAACACTTGCCCTGTTGCAGCTACTTCTGAAACTTATGACCAGTATGCCTGAGAAACATATATCGTTCTTTTGATATTACCTATGAAAACTACAAGTAAAATGCTCCCTCTATGATTCTTCATATGCTTGAATTATGAATTATCGGCTATTTAAACATAATACACCTCTCAAATGAATTCAGGTATAGTAACTAATAATAATAATAATAATAATAATAATAATAATAATAATAATAATAATAATAATAATAATAATAATAATAATAATAATAATAATAATAATAATAATAATAATAATAATAATAATAATAA
>Ga0182004_10000630_pt1 | contig 22571 bp, 16 predicted proteins | sample Sormic07211540_1_FD_120479 | JGI IMG/M metagenome (GOLD analysis project Ga0182004, IMG submission 120479) | Endophyte microbial communities from Sorghum bicolor roots, Mead, Nebraska, USA - 072115-40_1 MetaG | ecosystem: Host-associated > Plants > Roots > Unclassified | place: USA: Nebraska...
ATGCATGCATGGATGCACGAGAGCATAGTATATATATCGGAATGGCGACGAGCTGTATTTTCTCTCGACGCAGCGTTTGTAGCGCTAAATATGTGCTTTTGCAACAAATAAGTTTGTTAGGACTCCTTGCCGTGCACAATTCACCGTTTATGGCTTGCTTGTCTAGACATCAGTCCATGCTGCGAAGGAGATTGTAGGGTGCTTTCAAGGAAATAGTCCAAACTAAGCCACACCATGGGGTTAACAGTGCTAGCTGTCATCATCCTCCCTAGCTAGATTCACTGAGGATGCCTAGCTTGTTGTACATTCTTGAACGACAACAAGGCACAAAGCATTGGTTCTTGCAAATGAGTCGATACCATTTATCGCAGGTGGATGAATCGTTGGATCACCAAGTGCTAGGTTTAATCATGCTTAGTTTTCTCTCATTTTCCAGTAATCTCTTGCCTACTCTCGGTTGGTGCTTGATGGAGAATTATTCCCTCAACATGCCCTAACTAAAAAGCGCAGGCCTGGGATTCGAACCCCTACCCTCGCCCGCGCGCCAGACCCCAGTAACCAATAGAGAAGAGAATCTTTCATGTTTATGAGACACCTTCGACTCTATTTAATAAGGGCAAAATCGGAAGATTAGCCCCTAATTAATGACTCCTTGGTAAGCACAATCATGTCCTAAACGTCATCTAATCCTGGTATGGAGGGAGTAGTTATTAGCTTAGCTTAGTATATTTAGGTCAAGATGTTGGCAAATGTGTTGTAATATTGCGGATGTAACTATAATACTCCGGCCAGTTAGTGTTTTGGTTTAGGCTTGTTATGGCCCATGCATTGTTCTGATAGGGTTAGTTCCACTTTGCTTATTCATTTACATATAAATCTAGGCTACCTTATAATCCTTTTGTTTTTAAATGTTGCAACTTTGGGTTGGACCTTTAATATAAAGCGAGAATGAAAGTGTAAGAGAATTGTGGGTCTGTTCCACATGATGATCTGGGCATTAATATCAGATTTTGGTGCTACTAGAGCTACTCTTTATACAAGTGCATGTGCGTTAGCTCATGCAGGGGACATGGCATGTTTGTGGCAGAGGGGGGATCCTGGGTATTCATTTGCTATACTGAGGGTGTTAGCTAGAAGGATGGAATCTTGGCCATTAGTTTTCTGGTTTTGGCCTTCTGGCCCATGAGTTGTTCTGGTGGAATTAGGTACACCTTGGTTGTCCCTGTGTTTTCAAACATAGCATCCATTATATTACTAAAAACATTTTTAGGAGACAACCACCTTATTTAAATCAAAAGGTATCCCCGTCTCCAAAAATATAGAGGAATTTCCAGAGGTGGTTAACACATTTATGAAGACACCCGATAAACTACTGCCTACGAAAATAGATTAAGGAGGTGTTTAGTTAAAAAAATGCAAAATGCAATATGTCAACTACTTTGGAATGATGGAATGCAAAATGCCAAAATTTTCAGGGTTATATTTAGTTCCATCTAAAATGTAGAATTTATTGTCTTCACGAGGGCCTCTTGAGGCTATTTTGGTTTTTTTTTTTTGTCTCTTGAGGCCAAAATCCAAAATGAAGAATAACCACACAGCTTTTGCCAAAAAATTTACATGATGTTTAGTTCCATTATATAAAATGATGGATCAAAACCTAAATTTTTTTAGAATAAAAGGGGAACTGAACACCGCCTAACATGAGCATGCCTATGTTAAATGAGGCCTAGAGATGTTGCGAAAGCCAAACCACACCAGCTCTCCCTCCCCATGGACGAGCAGGTGTGTGATGTGAGAAGACAACGAGCCAGGGGAGGGAAGTGTAGAACCTAGCTAGAAAGCGAAACGCTTGGCTCAAGAGGCGGCAGACCATGGAGCCATGGAGGTGAGAGCCCTTCCATCCACTCCCCAGCCGTTTCCTTTCTCAATCTCCCATCACCCCATCAGCCTGATCTCACAGATATATAGTGGCAATGATGACAAGTTGGATCTAACAGAGGAGGCAACAAAGGAGGTGATGGTGCAGATCCGATGGATCAGGCAGCACGGTCCTTGGTATGACAACAGATTTGGCGGTGGGCTCAGTACCAAGCTCAATGGTGGCCTTATCAACCTTTTATGTTTTTTAATCATTTTTAGAGGCTGGCATGCAGTATCGCACGCCTTTGTTATATGATTAGCACAGACACTTAATTAGATAGAGACAGGTTGGGTGCCCGCCGCTGAATTTGTGTTTTGACTACATCTAATAGTTGTTCTAGTACCTAGTCACAAAAAAAAAAGTTGTTCTAGTAGTATTGATATATGGATTAACCGTTTAACACGAAGTGGAGAAAGAATTATAGGAGAAGTGCCATATGTTTGTTCTAGTTGACGATCTTGAAGTGTAATGTAAGGCTAAATTGTGAACTTATATTTTGTGCTTGAATGTTATGCTAAATATGGATCTTTATTGTACCTTTTGTGTCTTTTGGGGTGCAATGCTAGTTAAAGTGGTTTTCTAGTAAATGATATCCATATTTATGGATCCAAATCAATTTATTATAATAGTATTTATTTGATATACATAAATATTGATGCATTTTATCTATAATCGGACAAACCTATAAAGCCATCTCAGTAGAGGTTTTATGACAACACATCAATATTTTAGAAATAGTGCAGAAGAGTTTTATCTCCATGAAACTCTTTCTACCCCTATAAAACTCTTATCATCTATCTCTTCATTAATACGGTGTCACATCAGCATATTTAATGACTCATAAACCTCCTGAAACTGACTAACATACTAAAATATGATACTATGCTAGAGAATTGCTTTCTTTCTGGACTGAGGGAGTAGGTGAGACCCCAATTCTTTTTTCTTTTTTATTTAATTTCTCAGTCCAATAACTCCAATTCGATATCTAGGCGTTCCGGCTTTGCTTCTCGACTCCTATATATGGCAATCGGATTGAGGGGCAGCAGTGGCGTCATTGCAACTTGTGTAAAACATTGTTGGTCTGTATATTTGGATGTTAATTACAGCAATTAGACCTTCTGTTTAGAATTATAGATTTTTATGAGTACTTAAATAAGGTCATAAAACTTGATATTTAACTATAACAACACATGGATCGTACGAAGCTAAAGTTAAGGCATATTTACGAGTAAATATTTTGTGTTTTGCAACAGGAGGAAAAAAATCTATCAAAGTTGTATTTTAATTTGATACAAATTTAATAGGACATTATTATGTTATTGTCAACATTCAAATTATAGTATGGATGTCATGGCCATCATAAAATGAATTATAGCAATAAAGTGCAAAATAAAAAACATGTGTCATTTTTTACCAATATTTGATATTTTTTTCTCTTGTTGCAAGCACAAATATATTTGTTAGTATAGAAAAAATGAAAATCACACAAGCACCACTGTCCAAAGCGAAGACACCAATCACAAGTGCCTATCAAAAAAAAAGGAAAAAAAACCCAAAGAGGCTACTGGCCCCTGGAGATGCTTCTAACCCGATTTCTCTACAGCTGACAGTGGCCACACACTTCGCCTTTGTCGTCGTCTTCCTCGTTGCGTGCGCTGACCCGGCGAACCGACGAGGCGGCTCGGCAACGAGGAAGGAATACAACGACGTCTTGGGCCGAGATGGGCCCAGGCCCAGCGCATGGAAGCCTGGTGGGAACCCCAGTCGCCGTTGGATCTCAACGAAGGGTGCGATCTCATTTCATTCCCCTGTGGCCCTGCCAGGCTGGCTGCTGCTTTGTGTCTTCTCCGGTCTGGCCGTCCTCTCCTCCCGTGGCCCCCGCGTGCGCTCTCTATGTCTTCAGCGGCGACGAATGCGCGACTTCCGCCGCCGCCCTACGCCAGGTCTCCACCTTCTGGCCTTCGCGCGGTGACCAGCACCCACCAGGTGCGCCCACCCCTTCTCTTTCGTTCCTGATGTGCGAAACCGCTGTCCAAACCCTAGCTTAAGTTATTTGTAGTCGGATCTGATCCGATCCAGTTTCGGGTCTAGTATGCATATATGATGCATTGATGCCAACAAACAACATTATACCCTTCTATGTGTACTAATGATTTGGTTTATGAAATGTTCTTCTCTTTTAATTTATGTAATAATGTACTTACTGCCATCTGAACTTAATTGAAATTTGAAAATGACATCACTCGTTGTGAAACCATGACAGGAGCCTAGAAAGCCCAATGGACGTCTGTCGAGGTTTAAAATCAGTCTTCTAGTGGAGTAAGGAATTTAATTACAAATACATGGGATCAATAGAGGATAATAGAGACTGTTGTAGATTTCCAAAATTACTGATAAATATGCTATTTTAGATATATATATATATATTGATTATATAGGTGCTAATTTGTCAAAAGATGTTAGAAAAAAAAATAGAAGTTGCTAAAAAAAAGTGAAAAAGAAAGAAGAAAAAGAATTGTATGGGCTTTTTATTTAGTGGCCCATCAAACCAGCGCACCGCCGCATAGTCTTCTGCTCCTTGCAGCCCAGCGCCGACGCTCCATCTTCCTCGCAGCGCCGCTCAGGCTCCGTCCCTCACGCAGATCTTCTGCTCCTTCCCCCACTCGCACTTAGGGCGCTCAGGCTCGGTCCCTCAGCGACGGAGGGGCAGTCCCAGGCTCGGCGGCGGCGTCGGCATCGGCGGCCCCCTCTCCCGCTTCTCGCCAGTCGCCTCGCCCCCTCGCCTCTGTCCTCCGCGCTCCGGCCGGCGACCCTGCGTACGCACCTCCCTCTCCCCTCCCGCCTCTGCTGTACCGTGGGAGCCCGGCCAGCTGCCCAGGGTGGCCGGGCCTTGGCTCTGCGGGTGTCCACCGGTGCTCTTTCTTCTCGTGTTACCTTTTTATTACTGGATTTTGTACGGGATCCCTTCCCCTTAAAAGTTGTACTTTTTTCCCTTGAAGAAATATCGGATGAAATTGTTAGAAATGCATACTTTTGATTAATTGTGGGTCGGTTTTCCTTGCTGGCGATTTATTCCATTCCTAATGTAACTATAATGTTCTCTTGTTTTTCTTGTTTTTGGTGAAGCATAAACTGATTTATTGTATATAATAGTGCATGTTATTCTCCGGTGTGTGCAAACCGCTCCAAACCTCATTTAGTCTTTATATGAAGTTGTTCACTATTCAGAATGAGTCTAGTACTCATCATGGTAGTGTCACTTATTGATCAATGTTTCTTCTAGGGAGATTAATGATAAATTCTTCCTTTGGCAAAAGAAAGCACAGTGTGGCCCAAACATTAAGGATTGAAAAGTAGATCTAGTTGTACTTCTAATCATCTTGCATGTCAAGTTGTTTGCAGAATTAGGGAGTCGAGCCACTGTTTGATAGTGTCCAGCATTTGTATGGAATGCCGTACATGATAGTTATGCTTTTTTTTGTTTTTGTTTTTTTTTTTTTGCTCCTTTTCTGTTGTCTTGATTTGCTTTGTTTTTTCACCCTTTTGGCAAGCATTGCTTATTGAAGCATGGTCATGTTTTGTTTTATTCTTTCTATTCCTCTTTTGCTTATAAATGTTGATGACAAACATGGCAAGCAATCCATCTTTGTGCAATAACTTGAGGTCTATTTGGTATACGACAACAACTTATGTAAAATAAGATGATGTTATGTTGCCTTTTTCACAATAGTCTTCTGTCTGGGCGCTCGATCAGGTCCAAAGCAGAAAAATCTTGAGTGTAGCTTTGCTGAAAATTACAAGCAAAACACAAAACAATATATGCTTCAGGATATCTCACAATGTGCATTTTAGTTAGCCTGAGATGCATGACCAAGGCTACATTTTTACTGCAAGTCGGAAATTCTATCTCTCCCAAGACATGTTTATGGCAATACTGCACTTTATAGATAACAAAACATGTATCTGTGATGCATGGAAATAGAGATCTGACTTGTATAAGTATGCCAGATAACGATGCAAGTATGAACCCCAGAGGATAGAATTTATGTGACCATTTGGCCTCAACCAAGGAATTTATGATATGGATGGATGAATGGATGATATGAAATTCCCTTGCTGTATGGCAGCTTTGTATATATGATATGGTCCACACAAACTCTTTCATGATTTACAGATTTAGTCCTATGGTATTTTTTTCCTTATCTCATTTCTAAATTCGTATTTTGCAGGAAACATTTCCAGCTCAGGTACCCAAATATGGCAGCAAGACGCAATGTTCGGTACTCACCTCTTCCTTCAGAGGATGGGGGCGACAGCAATTTTACTAAAGAAGATGTTGACCTCCGATACACTTACACTCCAAAATCCTACAGAAGGATCCCGTGGAAGTCAATTGCCCTGGCATTGTTCCTCCTCCTCCTAGGAACTTCACTTCTCTTTCTTTCTTACTTCATATTCACAGGTCACATGGAGGGTGATAGTTCTCAGGCATATGGTCTCTTGTTCCTGGGTTTCCTTTCGTTTCTTCCTGGTATGTTAATATAACTGCTTTTATGCATTTATTTCCTCAGCATGAATGATTTTTTTTATTTTGTTATTTTCACTGTCTTTTAGCTACAAAAGTACCTATTTGTGTAGTTAATTAGTTATTCTCCAGTTGCGTCTCATGCCTTCAGAGTGAAATTTATTGCCATAGACAAGATTGGAAATTTCATATAAAAATAAGGCACTATGCATCATTGTTATGTAATCAATAGGTCTCTTGGTCACTTAAAACAATGTCAGTATGCTGTTTGGAATCACAGTTTTTATTATCGATGAAAGCAAACTGTTCACACTTTTGCATCGCAAGGAGTTATGTGCTATCGTTGTTGTGGAAAGTGGAAGCTTTACTCTCTCTCTTTTTTACATACTTGCAGGTTTCTACGAGACTCGAGTTGCTTACTATTCATGGCGGGGAGCACCAGGGTACACTTTTGCATCCATACCAGATTATTAGCCTTTCAGTTTGCACCACTTATGCTGTAAGGATAATGAGCAAGCAAGCAACTTGAAACTTCCCTTGGGAACCAATGTTAATGATAAAGACTTAGCATGTAGATGTAGTGGCTCAAATGATTGTTGTGTTTATAGGATGATATTACTTTATCGGTCAGTAAAAGAATAATCCGTATGCTATTGTAAAGAGGAGAGGTTGTTTTTGCAATTGCTTGATACTTCTTGTCAATACCACAGAAATGAGTTCCACCAGTATGTTTATCTGATGATATCGATGAAGAATAGTATGTACCCCATTTGGGGCTTGGAGTATATATGGCGCAAGATGTGGTTGGTACTGTGGCTGCACCAGAACCAAGTCCATACTCTTTTTTTTTTTCTGAAACGAATCAGGTAGGAACCCATACTGGGTAGCACAACGGGACAACAACACATGCGCCCAATCCAATACTTGCATGCCCAGGGAGAGACTAAACAAAAACATAATTATGCATGGAGGGAGTAATAGCTTACTTATAATTAGTTTGAATCTGAATTATAACAGTCAAGATGCAGATAGGACAAGATGATGAGGAAATTTAACATTGGACGGGCAGCAATAATAATCAACAATTTGGAGGGCGCACAACACACCTTCCTCGTTCCATTCCTTTTGTTCCCAATAATGCAAGGTGGAAGAGAAGAGGAGGGCGAAAAAGTGGTGTGGTATACTATACATAGGGGCGTTGCTAATAGTAATTCAAGCACAAGCGGCGGTGGCGCTTCGCCATGCATGCATATGGGCCCCGTTATCTGACCGGCCGCTTCGTGTCTGCCACAGCTAGCGTTTTTCCTCCCGCTAGGCGCTAGCTAGCTACCGCCCTCCTCCGTCCTCCCCCACCTCGACGGCCGGCGGCGACCCGACGTCGACCGTGCGGAAGCGGAAGGGAGAGGCGTGGCGTGGGGCTTCCATTGCATTGTGTTGCTTCATCAATGTGCAGATGCACGCACGCATTTCGCAGTTGCTCCGAGCATTCATAGGTTCCATTCCGTCCTCTCATCCCCCTCTCTCATCATTTGCTTTGTTTTTTTTTATATGCCTTTTGGTGGTGGTGTTTACATTTGATTCTGTACGTAGGGGTGCAAATTGATGAATCTAGGGGTATATTTCGGTTCACCTAACATATTTCAGAGCTTGTTTTGATTGGAGGATTTTCCTAGAAATTTTAAAGGAATCGGATTCCTTTTGTTTTGCTTACATCGCATGGTGTTTGGAATGGAGGAATGAAGGTTCCCCAAAAAAAAATGGAGGAATGAAGTTTTTTTCTTCTTTCATATATGGAAAGGCTTTCTTTCTTTCTTTCATGAAACGGAGGAAATAAAATATTCATTTCAAGCTTTTGAAAAATTATCCATATGTAAATAGGGATGAGCGCATCCTTATTCACTAGGGCCTTATTTACTTCTACACAAAAACCAAAAACTTTTCAAGATTCTCAATCGCATCGAATCTTTAGACGCATGCATGAAGCATTAAATATAAAACGAAAATAAAAACTAATTGGACAGTTCGCCTATAATTTGCGACATGAATCTTTTGAGACTTGTTAATCTATGATTGGATAATATTTATCAAATACAAACGAAAGTGTTACAATGTCCCGAAAGTTTTTTTTGCCAGCAACTAAACAAGGCCTAGAATGGAGGAATAAATATGTTATAGTATTCCTATTGTTCTAAACCAGTGACCAATAGATTTTCTATAGAACTAGCCTAATTATTTTCGTTATTGGCCCCTGCTAGAATTTGGCTTAAGCTCCGCCACTGTTCCAAACACTCATTCTTATAAAATTTGTTTGTTTTTCAATCCTTTATTTTCTACCTACTCATTTCCCTATTCCTGTGTTATCTTCCTTTGCTTTGTTTTGTATTCTTTCATTTCAAAATAACATAGTTTTTTTAGCTAAGCATCATTTGCTTTAATTTAAGTCAAATTATTTTAAATTTCATTAAAACTATATATCCAGATTTATTATACCAAATAAACATCATTAGACCCATCACAAAATATTTTTTTAGTGTTATAAATGTTGATAATGTTCTCTATAAATTTAATGAAATGTAAGATATTTTTTATTTAGAATAAAACTAAAAGATCACTCTTTGCGGGTGGGATATAGTACTGTTGATACTGAACTAAAGTGATTTGGCTTACATCATGTCCTTATTAGGTTCGTCAATTTTTAAGCCTACGATTTGCCTGGTTAGGCCCCCTTTGAATGCGTGATCCTTTTTCCTATTTCTGCATTCTTCCTATAAAAAATGAACTGATTTCTACTAAATTGTTTCTTGTTTTCACTGTTTTTCAATGGTCGCTTAAGCTGGCTGCAAGGGCTAATTTGCATATTTCTAGTGTATATATGGATTTCAGCAAAGGAACAAATATTTACGTAATCAATTAATAATACCCACAAACAACCACTTTTGGGGGAGACAGACAATGGGCAGTGTCTATTTTTCTGTGAGTGCCCATGCATGTGCCAGCATTTGACCCACTGTACTCACCTAATTAGAGACAAAAAATCATATGCGTCGCATGTGCACATAATTACAATAATCAAACGAAGATCTACCAACGTTAGGAGCAAGCACACGTTCGTAGATTATTATCTGCATCCCAACAGGCAACAGGTCTAACGACCACTCAGTTTTGTACTCATTTCAACATAGGACTAATATTTTGCAGCATATTTCTGTCATTATAAAACACATTATTAATGTAATTAATAGTTGTCCGGAATACCTTAAACTTACACCCAAATGGTGTATTCCTGAATAGATGAATAGTTTCTCTCAAAACAAAGATTGATATGCTGTACACAGAAAGGAAAAGAATGCAGCAAGAGCAATTGTTCTTAAATTCTTGCAAGCATTGATACCTCTATTACTCCCTAATTCATTTGGCCAACATATAATTCATTTGTTCAGGTATCAATTCTTTCCAGCTCACTGCTGGCTGTCCGATTGATGATTCTCGAATATCTCCTTCTCTTTGACCTTGCAAATCTTTCAAAAAAAATGTAGATATACCTGCAAATTAAACACGGCATCCATTCATTGCATACTATAGTATCCCCTACCGACAGTACAAGACAATCTGCTTAACCATATTTCTCTTCAACTGCAAAATCTTTCTTCATCATACATACTGAACAAGAACCTTCCCTGAAGTTCAGAGTGGCCTAATTATTTGTCCAGGAATATATTTGATATAATTAGAATAATTCCTATAACGCAGAATTGCAACCTACCAACAAGCACATGATCCATAAACTAGTACACCAATCATGAACCTAGAACACTATATAGCAGAGCAGCTGCAGGTTCCTCCAACGCCCCACCCTCTCCTTTGTAGGTCTGCTTTTTTTTCAACACCATTTGCGTTTCTTGGATTCAATCTGGTAATTCTCCATTCTTCTTATCCAGATTTCTTGGTACATTGCCCACACATTTGTTTGTCTAGTTGACGCAGAAGCGGCAAGTATCTTCCATTTTCTATAAAAAAAAATGTCTGTCTAGCTGAGGATACCGTCTTTGGTGCAGGCAAATCTTTCAAGCTCGCTTAAAGCATACATCAAACACAGCTTCTTGTGATTGCAGGTTAGGGTTTCATTTGTACCTCCACACCCTGTAGAGTCTGAAGGTGAATTACATTAAAAGAGTACTGAAAAATACCAGAAACAGCAACCACACACAAGTATCCACCATGGGTTCCTGTACTTCCAAGTCTGCCCTTGAGCATAGGAGGCCAGCAAGGTATTACACCAGAGGGCGAAGAGTCCGCAGCCGTCGGTCCATCATGCCAGAGGCACCCCAGTCACAACAGTTGAGCGATCCCAGAGGACGCATGACCGGCTTCTCCATGAGCGAGATTGTCCATGTGGAGACGGCCAACAGAGGCAAGTCAGAGCATTCCAAGACATTCCACCTTACGCAGATGGAGTGGCACCACAGCCAGAGGGACTCTAAAGGTAAAAGTTAATTTAAGATGATAAGCAAGAGGCAACAATCAACCAGATTTTCTCATACCGTTGTAGGTTGCAGCAATGAAGATGCCTGGTTTGATTCTGTCAGTATCCTTGAAGATGATTCTGATGATGAATTCAAGAGTGTCTATGGAGGTAATAAGAATATTAGAAACCTTTAGGAATGGCCACTGTGCAAATTGATGTCTTGGTAAGGTGTATATGTAATGCTGAAGGTTTGAACTCTTCTGCAGATAGTTCGGACGAAGATGAGGAGCAGAAAAAGCAATATGAGAGCGCTTCCAGTTTTGCTGATGCACTCTCTCGCATTGGAGACATGTGCCGTGGTGTGCCCATGACATTATCTGTTGAACAGTACCTGAAAAAAGATAATGGTATGGACAATCGTATGTCAAGAGAATAACCATCACAAAGATTCAACATCTACACCTTTATCTGATATTCTTGCATTGAAAGGTGATGATCCTGGACGTAGGAGCCAAAGCATGACCGTGCGTACCAGCAAGTGTGTACCATCCTCCTTTAGCCTCAAGGGCTTGAAGGATAAAAATGATACAGATGATGATAACAAGGAGAGCTCCACGCCATCCCGCTTACGCCAGCTGCTGCACTCTATCAGCTTCAATGACAAGATGCAGCAGTTGACAGGTGGCAGCCCTGCAAAAAGGAAATCCACAGTCATCCGGCTCTCATACAAGACAACATCATGTGATGACTATGAAGACAACGGTGAATGCGGTAAGTACAGTGTCTGTTTCAGTTTGATATTCCTCTCAGCTAGCTAATGAGCAAAGTCTCATTGTAGGTAAATCGAAGAAATTTGTTGTCCGTCCAAAGGTAGGGCAAACAATCCCATATGGAGGAGAGAAGCCAACAACAGGATGTTGGTCACGGATTGATCCTTCCATCTTCAAGTTGAGGAGTGAGACCTTCCTAAAGTATGCCAAGAAATTCACAAATAATGCCATCAAATATGTTTATCTCTAAGCATGAGCATGAACTGTACAGACCGAACCTCTGATCTCAATCTTTTCAGAGATAAGAAGAAATGTGCAGCTCCAAATTATGCTGCTTATTATCCAATAGGTGTTGACCTGTTTGCCTGCCCCAAGAAGGTCCATCACATTGCTCAGCACCTCGACCTTCCACAAATCAAAACACACCCCAAGCTCCCATCACTTTTGATTGTGAACATCCAGGTATTCCCCTACAGATTTTGCATGGAAGTAGGTATAGTATAGTTGACTATTATGTAGTTCTGAAGTTAAGAGCTTTTGTTTTGTTTCACTCACAGATGCCTACCTATCCTGCTGCTATGTTCCTCGGTGACAGTGACGGAGAAGGCTTAAGCCTTGTCTTGTACTTTAGGGTATCTGAATACTATGACAAAGAGGTTTCTGAACATTTCAAGGAATCCATCATGGTTGGCCCTTTTCAATCCACCATCTGTACTTGTCAAACACAATTATTTTCTGTGGTCTAATAGAATCTTTCTGATGACAGAGATTTTTTGAGGATGAAACTGAGAAGGTAAAGGGGTTTACGTCAGAATCTACCATCAGTTACAGAGATCGACTGAAGATCATGGCTGGATTGGTCAACCCAGATGACCTCCAGTTGGGTTCTACAGAGAAGAAGCTTGTCCAAGCATACAATGAGAAGCCAGTCCTCTCACGGCCCCAACATACTTTCTATGAGGTACTGAATGATGTTCCTTAGCACACTCGATGTCATTAGGTGGTTATCAGATTGTAAAGGTGCATGAAAAAACACTGGTTAATGTTTCACCTCTTACATCACCAGGGAGAGAACTACTTTGAGGTAGACCTTGACATACACCGGTTCAGCTACATTGCTAGGAAGGGACTGGACTCATTCAGGGAACGCCTAAAGAATGGAATCCTCGATATGGGGTTAACAATTCAGGTAAGTTTTCCTTTAGATTTTTTTAGATTCTCCAACAAAAAAGCTATCAATCTCCTTCAGCTTCTCCTATTTATTTTCATACATATATAACTGTTGTCCTTGTTATGTACTCCTCTTCTTTTTGTATTATCTGATATTTGCATGTGAGCTAAATTACAGATTTTCAACAAATATTGTTAAGTTGTTAATCATAGAGTTATCACAGTTTTACGTGGCCAATTTTGCACCAAAAACTCTATCTTATGAATGAATAACTAACACTGCAGATTATTGTCTGGCATTACTCTTGAAATATCTTATTCAATCCATCTAAATTTCAATTAATCATTACAACCTTGCAGGCCCAGAAGCAGTCGGAGCTCCCTGAGCAGGTCCTCTGCTGTGTTAGGCTGAACAAGATTGATTTCACTAACGAAGGAGTTCCAACAATAGTCGCAGCTGATGACAAGTGACACATTTGATCATAGTCATCACATGTGCGAGCCAGTAATTGGAAAGCTAGATCCATTGAGTTCAGATAAAAGGAAGCGAGAAAAAACTGATGGCTCCACATCTTAGTTACTGCTTAAAATGTTCGACGTTCTGCCTACTTTTAAGCGCGGAAATTTTCTAACTGTAATAATGTATATATACAAGCGGATACAACCCTTCGGGTGTTGGTCAAGATCCTAACCTTTTCCACTCCACTTGCTGGTTGCAACATGCCTACTTCTAGATGCAGAAAAACACTGAACCTGACAAGATTCAAATGTCCATGCATCAGACAGCCTTGAACATTCATAATAAGATTCTGACAGAAATTGCGGGCGCGCCTGTCAGGATGTTAAAACTTTGTAAGCTTTTGTTCCGGACCTTCCGGTAATAAAAGCAGAGGCAACCTGTTTTTTTTATTTAAAAAAAGAGTAAAATAAAAGATTCAGACAGAAATCATGAGCCATACCTGCTTTCTTAGACTCTTCACCGCCTGTTCTAGTTTTATGCCTCCAAGAAGAAATCGGCAGCCGAAATTATCCTGAGCTGAATGCAGCAGGTGAGTAGGTGGCTCACGGTCAAGAACACCGCACCCACTTGTTCCCTGCGGAAGCAACCAAAGGCCAAAGCACGCTGTCTCGAAACGGACCGGCGCCTGCACCAACGGGACAGCGAGGTCACCGAAGCCCGAGCTTACCGATGTAGTACAATGAGAGTGGGCGGCGCCGTGGGAGGCGGTGGCACACAAGCGTGTCCGGGCGGGCCGATGACAAGCGATGCGGAGGCCACGGTTCCGGGGCCGCATTTTGTCGAGCATGTAGTGGACAGCGACGGCCGAGGTCTCCCGGATTTTCGTTTCTGGATCTTCTGCTACCTAGAAGGGTGGATAAGCCAAGGAGACTCATCCAGGTCTGCTGCTTTCTCCGCACAAGCTAAGAAGATTGCTAGGTCAATTCCATCTCAATGGATCATCGTCGTACTCTCACTTCTTAAAATGTTCAAATTATTTTCCTGTTCTTGTTTATGATTTTGAAGGCGGTTTTATCTAATTTTTATTTTAAAAAATTCGGCAAATATTTGATAAGTTTTAAAACCACAGAAAAATGTGTCTGAGTTTTACGGATTCCGATAAAAGAATCTAGTGATAGATTAGGATAACACAAATCCAAATATAATATTTAACTCATGGAAATATGTATAGATGCTTTTTAAAATATATTTAGCTCTAGGTAAATGGAAAAAATCTAAATAGCATTGAAAGTTCTCAAAACAAATTGACATGTAAACATATTTTGAAAATCTTTCGCAATCAACACTAAGGTAAGCTGCATTTGTGTTGGTTTCATCTCAGATTTTTATTGTGCAAAGGTTTTAAACACATAGTTGTACACCGATTAGAATATTTTGAGAGTTTTCTGGATTTTTTATGGATATTTCCCTATTTTTCTGAGCTGAACCTTATTTAATAGTTTCTAAAATTGTTTTCATGAGTTTTAAGTATTTTATTTAAATTGATTATTATCCTAATATACCTTTAGAATTCTTTTGGAAATTTTGAAAGTTTAGATATATTTTTGTAGTTTAGAAACCTTGTAAGATATTTTACCCATCCTGCCTTCAAAACCACTTCAAACCAAGAAGTAATTTAAACAGTTTTAAGAGTTCAGGAGTAAATGTTTAATTTTGTTTAGAGTTCAAAGAGAAAAATCATACTATAGCAATGGGTCAACGAGGTAGAATGGACTTTTTCCATTATGGATTCATAGGCCTTGTTTAGTTCACCCTGAAAACCAAAAAGTTTTCAAGATTTCCCGTCACATCGAATTTTGTGGCACATGCATGAAACATTAAATATAGACGAAAACAAAAATTAATTACACAGTTTAGCTGTAAATCACGAGACGAATTTTTTGATCTAGTTAGTCCATGATTGGATAATATTTGCTACAAACAAACGAAAGTGCTACAGTACCGAAAAGTGAACTTTTCACTTCTCGGAACTAAACAAGCCCATAGGTTACGACATACCCAAGGTCCAAGAGCTCCTCTGTTTTCAACATGGGCATACGCAATTGCATGGGAGAAAGTCCTCCTGACTCTCCTCAACTATGAGGGTAGTCCGATTTACCCTTTTTGACTAGAAAACCGAATGTTTATGCTCCCAAACTCGTGAAACTATCCAATTTACCTCCTTGCGTCAGCTGTCGTACATGACACCACGTTAACAACGAAGGAGATAATCGAATTTTCACGATACTTCAGGAAAGCCAATTAGACTTTCTTTTCAAAAAAAAAAAACTGTCCAAATATTTTTCTAGAACAAACATGCATTTGAATTTGAAAATTACTAAAATCTGATTTAATATTAGAAAATTTATAGAAAAAATGTTTTCGCTCAGAAAAATATAGTTCCAGTTTCATATGAGAATTATACATCATAAAAGCATGGTTCAACTAACTCGTGGTATTAAGTCTGCAAAAAAAAAAAAAACTAACTCGTGGTAGTAGACCTGGAAAATTGGATGTGAGCTCACAGCCTGAGGCCAACGGCAAATCAGTCATCAGCAACTATATAACTTTGTATATCCTGTCGAAATAGCACTTACAAAGACCAGGAAGGAAGCCGTGTATCTACAAACATATCTCAGTTAAAGGTTTTAAATCGAGTATATATGCTTGCGCCGATGAAGGCTGTCATCTACTATAGTTCTCCAGGGGAACGACTGATAGCATTTACAACCGATGGGCGTAATCACATCATAACATACATCACGCAGCCAAACTGGGTGTGCAGGCTTTTGGAAGGGCACAAACGAAAGAGCTCGCTCTTGACTAAAACCAAAGACTGGAGCTTACAATGCCAATTTTGCTGCGGCGCAGAGCGTGAAGCAGCACACCTAGGAAATGGATGAGAGAACAGAGATAATTTACCCTGCTACACACTCCAAAACTCTTATGTTATTTCGTTTTCCTCTTTTAGTAGCATAGAAGAAGCTGAGGATGTGCTTTGTAAGTCTGCCACTCTGCGACTACTGGACGCTGAACTCTGGACCCTGTGTGGTACACTGGTGGAAGATGAACAATTTGCATTGGCAGCAGCATGGCTACTGTTCCTGGCTGCTGGAACATCATGGCTGTGCTTCCCTTCGTATGTTGTTATGACGGCCTTTGGGTCTTGGGATGATCTTTCAATATGCTTCTTCACATCACACCCTTGATAGGTGCATTTGTAGTAACTCCTACATAGTGCAAACAAAGTATATAGGTGAAGGATGAATAGAACTAAAATTGTTTCTCCGTGCAAATTCCCCCAAACAAATCATCATCAGATAGAACCAGTGTGAATTGTTCACTGCTATTGGTCAAGCCATATTTTAATTGTGAATTGTTATTGTTAACAAGTATGTGTAAAGAAGGATTAAGGTGAGAGGTATGATGACTATATTGGCCATCAATCATTGCTAGAGTTAAGATGGGTGGCAAGTGTATTGCACTGATTATTGCTCATTTAAGTAGAGAACAGACATGGAAGAATGAAGCAAAAAGATGCATTGGAGTCATTTGACTTATCTGCTGCATTTAGGAAAAAGGCTAAATGGAATTATATTTGGGATTGGAGAGAGCACTAAAAAGTCCAGGCCTTCCAGCTAGTGTCTACCTTCCACAAGCCCCATTTAGCGAACATGCACAAACCTCACCAAATAAAAGAACTCGAAAAATGCTCGAAGAGTAAAAGTGATAAGTTAGCATAAACTGTAAATGTTTTTATTCTTCTTTCTCCTCCTGTTTGGTATTTGTCAGAACTTATTTGTAATTCCTATTTGGTGATGAATTTGAACATGAAATTTGATACTTTGAGCAAAGTAGTTACATAAGTACATCAACATATATTCCTATCAGAATTTTATGCACAAGGTTTGTTAAGAGAGCTAAATCAGCACATTGAACAAGTCACTGAGCCCATAAACCTAGTTTATTCTGTCCACTTTTTACCAAGGAACTAGAAAAACTTCCAGTTCAACTTCAATAGGAGAATAGACAATATATGACAAAATTTCAACAGTGCAAAAATAATATGTCCTGCAGCAAATTCAGTCAACAAGGCAGGGAGTGGAGCTCATCAGTGCTGATTTGTTTGAAGATAGAGTGAGGAGGCGCTAGATGTTGAAGAAAGAGCATGGCACGTTCGATTTGAATCCAACTAGCTCAAGCTGTTCACTGAAATATTCTCTAATTTCAGTCAACTGAGAGGGGCAAGTAGCCAAATAAAATTCATTGGCACGGTCTCCAGGGTGAAATGCATTTAAATAAAAGAATATCGTGAAAAGTAGTTTTTACTGATGGCCAAAGCTAAAATTGTTTTATAACACAGGTACTAAAATGAAATCTCTTGGATCAGAGGGACTAAAGCTTGTCACTTTCTGAAAGATCCTTTCTGGTCCCAAACAAAAAGGAATCTGAAAGGTTCTAACTGAACATCAAAGAAATGGACTAAAGGTAAATGTAGCAAAGATAAGAGAAATAGTGTCAGTTTTTCTCAGCAACTGCAACATCGCTCAGGTTCATTGAGATTAACTTTCAAAAGATGCAGGCTTGATGTGACATTGTGCCAGTCCCTAAGAGTTGCACCATTGAGCAGTGATGTACATGTTTGGGCTTTACTGAGTATCAAATGGTCTCATTTGTTACTAAAACAGTGGGTGGATTCATGGAAGGCTGTTATAGTTCCATAACTTGTGGGTTCTGTATAGGAATTCTTAAAATAAAAATTAACAAATTCATTACGATTTACCCCTACTGATAACTGATAAGAGCTAGTAATTCTTTAATATGCATTCTTTTTTTTTCTTTTCAAGAAGACTAAGGAAGCAAATCCTCGTATATAGTATATACTAGATGCAATAAAAGCAGGTATGTTACTGTATGGCGCACAGCCTATGATTTCACACTAAAGAACAAATTACATTTGTACACCAGCTGTATTATGATGTAATATAATAAAAATGACAGGACACCAAACCATTTGTTAAACCACCATATAGAAAGAGCATGTATATTCCTATATCATATCTGTGTATTCATCTGCAATGTTGGTAATCATTTAAGGACTAGCAGAACACTGGTATTATCATGCATCGACAATTACATTCCGGTAACGAATCATGAACGGATCACAGATGAATGTCACCATTCAGAATTTAACCAATTAAAAAAAATGTTGTTTTCAAAGCAAGTTCTAACTGACAGCAGACTAGATCCAGTCAAATAAGACAGACAACAAGCCAAAGTAAAAAAAGTGGTTACCTCGGATGGGGATTCCCTTTTACCACTTTCTGTCCATACTTGCGCCATCGATAGCCATCATCCAGAAGATCAACCTCGCTGTTTGTTTGCACAATTATCCTTTGAGCTGGAGTTGGCACATGTCTGCTCAATAAAACTAGCAATTATAGATCGAATCTTGAAAAACATATTAAAAAATGTTCATGACAAAAACCACCTTCTGTTTGCATTTGCATAGCCAGGATCTCCATTGCCAGCCCTTTGTTCATCATCTCGCTCCTCATCACTATCACTTGAGCCTGACAATTGCTCATGTCCCTCTCCCCTTCTTGACACTGAAGGCCCTGCTATGCCATCATTTGACCCCTCATGTTTTCCAGAGTGATCTTGAGAACCAGGTTCTGATCTAGTTGAAGTGTCTTCATTCTCATGGAAATCATCTGCTTCATTTAGTAAACCACCACCATCTTTGGATCTCCTTTTTGGAGGTCGCTGGTGGTTGTGCTGACCTCTATAAATTATTTGAGTGATGTATCCTTCTGCTGAGCGCTCCACTTTTTTCTTAACTGGACAACTCGCGTGGGTACATTTGTAGTAACTCCTCGGATACTCGCCACCCTTAACTGCCTTCTGGCCATACTTCCGCCAGTTGTACCCATCGTCAGCAGGTTTATCAAAAGTGGGTGCAGAAGGTTTGAGTCCTTGTGAAACCTCATTTGATTCAATTTTGCTATTACCTGTATGTGACGGCAGAGCTGGTTTCTCCTGTGCTGATGTCACATTGGCAGAAGAATTGGCATGCTGTGCTGTGATCAAAGCTGGTGTTGTTGTAGACGAAAAAGGGATAGCGTAATCTGCGTGATTTATCATATTGTACTGAGAATGGACTGCTTGTGCTGTTACTTGTGCTAAGGCTTGTTGATGAGACATCTCAAAACTCCCCTGCAGAAAAAAATATAATAGCACTTAATCCAAAGCACTAACATATTTATTTGTAAATGTAATACCTAATTGTTAGCAAAAACAGTAAAAAACAGACATTCAAAGACATTAAACAGGAGTAACCTGAAAATGTTTGGCATGAAACAGATCTGTAACAATGTGCTTATCGAAGTTTGTAGATCACTATAATTTTCACCATAACACAATTACTGGCAACAAACACTTCAAACTGTGTGCTCTACTACAACACAGTATTTCTATGACATTGTTTCAAGTCTATAGCAGCAGCATCAAAAACTTGAAAAATGGATATACCTAAAATGTTTACTTTTCTACCCAAGCTCAAATATCTCTATCCTTGAGATTAGCAAACAAAAATTTTTTGCCATCTATTCTGCTTGCTGACACAATTGTAAAATAAAACTATATGACAGTGATGTGACGGCATCAAATGAATGAGAGCAAAGCATGTGGAGCTTTAGACACTCAGTTTCATGCACAGCATCCAAATTTTGAAGTTCTTGGGAAAGAGAAAATTGGAGTGTGCAAAACACATTTGGAATTTATTTCCCATCACCAAAATAGTATTGCGGTTTTAAAATGCAATGCATGCTTACTGAGCAACATAAGCTTATGTATTGCAATTATGGTTTATCCCCATAAGCCAAGACTAAGAAGCTTGCTTTCCCTCAAAAAATTAAACAAAAGAAAGCTTGCTCTTTTGTTAAGTTGATTCCAATAAGTTTTAGTTTTATATGGCCTTGAAGGCCTTCCACAGCATGGACATGAAGTTGGAAAAAAAAGTCAGGCCCCACGATGAAAAACTTGTATTGTGCTTCAAAGGTTGCAACATGTAGGTGTCACTGGCAGGAAACATGTGCTAAATAAAAACAAAATAGAAGCAACAACTCCTCTCATCTTCCTCACAAGCACCAGCTCTGCTCTTCAACCAACTGTCCATGAAAGGCAGTCAGGTTCACCACTACTGCAGGCTGTTTCTGAATTTCCACCAGAACAGGACTCCTACTTTCATGTATTTGTCTTGGAGAGGGCTATATAAACAAGGGGTGAAGGCCACAGGAATCAACCAAACCCACACAAGGGTCTCAATGTCTCATGGAAGGTTTGTAAGGAGAAGTTGGAAGTGCTAAAGAGAATTAGGATAGCCAGCTCTATTGCACTAGATTCTTGTATTTGGTTGCTTCAACATCATCTTCTAGGGTTTTCTACAAGATTCGTCTACGTCGTTCTTGATACAGTGCAAACTTGTGTCATACAGGCAATACCCTTTCAAAGATCTGAGCTACTGCGCATAACTAGGGGTATCAGATTCTAACAAGGCAGCGCCACCTTTCGCGGGGACGGTGGCCTAGATGGCCATGCTAGGGAACGCGACCTGAAGCTCTTAGACAGCAGCTTTGAGCCGCCCAACGTCAAGGCTCTATGGCCATCTCAACATCGATCTGCAGTTGTGCACCACGATGACGATACCTACGACCAACTCGCGCTTGAACTCCACGCCACCAATGACTCTGGCTGCCGCCCCTCCACGTTGGGCTGAACGTCCTCAAGCTCTCCTTGTGCCATCACAGTGAGTGTCTGTTGGGACAGCAGCATGGAAACTTTTTTTTTTACATAGATGGCACCAGCGGGCGCGGCGTTAGGGGTGATACCCCAACCCTCTCCCTCTATTTTGGGCATCACTCAAGGCACACATTGTGGAGAGCCCAAGCAGTAGAAGGAAAAGTTTTTAGCTGCATAAGTTGGTCTCTTAATGTAAGGGCCTGTTTGGTACAGCTCACAACAACTTCATGAGCTGTTGTGAGCTGTTTTTTTGCCAAACACTTATTTTTAAAACAGCTTCATGGGTGAAGCTGTTTTTCTTCTCTCACAAAGATATGAGTTGGGATGAAGCTGAAAAAAGTAGCTTACTGCACTCCCTCATTTCTCTCTCTCATCTATGCATGAAGTAGTTGGTGAAGCTATTTTACCAAACACTTTTTCCAAAACAGCTCAGCTTCACCTAGAAAGTTGCTCATGAAGCTATTTTCTAAAAAAACAGCTTTACTAGTGAAGTTGAGTTGTGTCAAACAAGCCTATATAGCATTTGACAATCTTCAATTTATCCCTACTTCAAAGTTTATATATCTAATAATGGTGTTTTGAAATATGCGTAACTACTGAGGTTCCATTTCCATAACTTCTCCTAAATGAGATATTATAATTTTCATGCTAACCAAGTGGAGAACAGGACTTTTCCACCGACATCAACTATACAAGGAACAGAAGTATATGAGCGTAATCCCAAAAAACCAAATTGCTAAAGTCCAGTCCAGAGAGATCATTGACACTATGTCTCACATCAAGAACAGTAACGCACAACATTCCAAAGTACTCCCTCCGTCCCCAAATACGCTATTTCTAGCAGATTTCAGACAAATTAGTGTGGCAAACAAAAGACCATTCTACCCTCACTTAATTTGGGTTCCATCATTTAATCATGCACGTTAAGTCATGGTTCTCTAGTTTCAACGAGCTGCATTTAATGCCAACTAAACAGGCTCAAACAATTACCATGCGTCAAAGTACTATTCCCTAGAAGAAATTAAATGAGCTGGTGGACTATGGAAGTTCCGAGGAGAAATTAAATGGGCTGGTGGACTGAGTATGCTAGTAGAAATAGCAGTATTTGTGGACAAAATTTTCTCCTAAAAATAGCTAGGGACGGAGGGAGTAGTGGCACGAGTTAGTTTAGTAATCGAGCTTGACCTTTCCACTCCTGGGGCAGATCTCCCAGGGCGGGTCCAAGGTAGGCACCCTCCACGCCGTATTTCCCCTCACGAATCCGCAACACTATTACGGAAGCAGTAATAGTAGTACCAAGCATATTCCCTGCGGTTTCGATTAAATGGTACTGGTACAGTGGTACTACTCATGAGTGATGACTCGTGACGCGGCAGGCAAGAAAAAACCCTCAAGCACAACTGGATAAGCGAGGCAGGCAG
>Ga0182004_10000631_pt1 | contig 22566 bp, 24 predicted proteins | sample Sormic07211540_1_FD_120479 | JGI IMG/M metagenome (GOLD analysis project Ga0182004, IMG submission 120479) | Endophyte microbial communities from Sorghum bicolor roots, Mead, Nebraska, USA - 072115-40_1 MetaG | ecosystem: Host-associated > Plants > Roots > Unclassified | place: USA: Nebraska...
ATTAGCACCAAGCCATACGGAGGCAGAGGAGACTGCATCGTACGAGCGGAGAGGCGCTACTAGTTGCAATTGAGCATCTGCCTCACGCCTCAGAGCACCAGCAGTATGCTTCCAAAACGACACTTGGCGGCCAACAATGCATATCGATGGCTAAAATTAGTTGGCCGGAGGTTCCGTTTTTTTAATTTAGTATTACTGAATTTGTGTCCAAAAATATAAATTTGGTCGGTTTACTCATTATCTTGAGTAATGAGGAGGATCAAATTTTGTGGTCCTACAACTCCACTGGGAGGTACTCGGTGCAGTCATTGTATGCTATTATCAACCACAGGGGTGTGGTTCCAGTGTTTGTTCCAGCTGTTTGGAAGCTTAATATTCCATCCAGAGTGCAATTTTTTCTCTGGCTGCTTTCTAATAATAGAGTGCTGACGAGAGATAATTTAGCTAAAAGAAGGGAAGTCGAAGACTCGACATGTTTGTTTTGTGGGGAAAATGAAACAATTATGCATTTATTCTTTCAGTGTTGTGTGGTTAGGAATGTCTGGGATTTTATATCTCTTTGGCTTAATAGATCCATGGGTAATGATTTCATTTCTGTTGCTTCATTGTGGATCTCAAATAAAAAGTTCATGGTGTGCAATATAGTTTCTTCAGCGGTCTTGTGGGTGATCTGGAAATTACGCAATGCTCTTTGCTTTCAGGGTGTACCATGGATGGGGATGAAGATGGTGTTTGCTATGTTGGGACGGATGCAGAGAAACTGGATGCCAGGAGAGTGTGGAGCAGATAGTTTGTCTAGTGGAAGCCGAAGCAAGATCAGCACCGCAGATCACGTGGAGATTGGAGTTATCAAGGTTGGCTCAATCAACTGCTCAGCCTTCGGAGGGCTTAGGAAGTGCGATGTCCTGTCAGTGTAATAGGGCCTAGATGAGTGTGTGAGCTAGAGTGTGATTTTCTTTCCTAGCCTAAACGTTTGGCTTTTTGTTTGGCCATGTGGCCCTGCCCTTGTTGGCACTTAAACTCTGAACTTGAGCTGCATTACTGTTAGCTTTATGGTAATAAAGCTGGGGAAACCTTTTCTTCAAATGTACAAAACGATGCGGTTCGATACGGGATATTTCCATACCGGTTTCATCGTTAATAGGGATATTTCCGTATCGGTTTCATCGTTAATATTATGTAGGGACAACAATGAACGACGTTTTGAGCCTCACTCCATAGGGGGTGCTCTGCTGATGGTCTTGCAGAGCCTCAAAGAGGGGCGCAGTTTTTTGGTGCATACATGTTCAACACTGTTATCCTCATCGTCCAAAACTATAACAAGATGTGTGCAATTCAAATCAGTAGTGTGAAGCAACATTGGGGAAGTGTGAAGCAATAGTAGGAGAGTAAAAATTGAAAACACTAGTGGTTTGTCCTGACAACGGAAAGCTTGGAAAGAACGGAGACAGTAAAAATTGACGTTTCTAGGAGGGAGACCATACTGAGGACTAAGGAATGGGCCTGCGTTGAGAAGGCATAGGCCACCTTATAAAACCGACGTGTAATTCTAAAACCAGCACTAGCATGTGTGATCCAAGTTTGTGAAGCAAAGATAGATATGTAATTTTTTGGCGTGACACATGTTGCCCAGTATGCAACCTCATAAGACCAACTTCAACAGAAGAGGTTTCGAACATATTTGAGTATGTTAAGATAAAAGAGAGTCTAACCGCTGTTGTGTAATCTATATTTAAGTATTTTAAGATAAAAGAGAGTCTAATCGCTATTGTATTTGGCTTTGTAAAATAGTAAGTCATCTATCCCAAAACTCTCACATACTAAATATAGCTTGCATATGCCACTGGTCATCCGCCTCACCCACTGGTCATCCGCCTCACCCTTTAGAAAGGCTGAGTTTTCTGTTTCTTTGCTACAATTTTTATTTTAAAGGTTAGCTAAATCATGGGTTTAACCATCTATTTTTACAAACTCTCCTGGAGTTGCTCTAAGGATTTGTCATACTATCATAAAGTGATGACAAAAGAGGGCAGGATTGCTTTCAACTTTTCTAGATCTAATTATAAGTTCCAGGAGGCGGCACCAGGCATGTTTAGGGACATGACCCCAGCCATTTGCTACGAGCATAGTTCCACGCTTCGTTTATGATCAAAGCGTGCGACGATGCAAGGCAACTATGAAAGTAACTCACCACAATATCTAAAAACACCATCAAACTTTCAATAACCCATATAAAATTCTCTCCCACAAAGTTGCAACCATCCAAACAACAAAGCGAGGCAGGCTATCAAATGATATTTGCTCGCATTTCATCTAACCATCGATCAGGCACCAAATTGGCCGGTTACATCCCTCATCAGGAGTTAGCAAACATTAAAAACTCTAGGCTCTCTAGGTTTGTTACAATAGCTACATCAATAGGTTTACACAACACACAAAGACACAAAGCACACCGCGACGAGCCATAAATAATACATGGCTGCAGTGGGGCGACTCTACATGGCCCCCAGCGGGCTGTGAGGACTAAAACGACAGCTTTGCTAAGAAAAAACACACTGATTGATGATGGGTGTTGTGGTTAGATAAGAAACACCTCATCTCATCTTTGTCACTTTCCTCACCACCTTTGTCTCTTTCACCTAGTGTTAGCCTCCGGTTTGTGGCTGACTCCCGCATAGTTCCCGTTGCTGTTATTACTAGATTTCTTGTGGAGCTGGCCCTCATCATCATGATGCTGCACCTTTGGTGGGTCAATGCTCATTCCCAATGTGGTTGTGACACTTGGTCCCTGGGAGTGAGCCATTCCACCCTTAGCAAGTATGTTAAGGTCAGATAACGACAAGAAATTATGTGAATGAAGTAGCATGACCAAACTGATGATGAAAAAGGATAGCAAAGCTCATTGTGCTCACCAATAGACGTGAATTTTCTGCTTCCATGTCTTGGCAAGCCTTCTTGAGGTTGTCAAGTTCTGCTCTGAGAGCACTATTCTCAGTTGTTAGGTCAGCTACCTTCCTGGCTAGTTCCTCACACTCTTGCTGAAACACAAGACATGGTAGTTGTTAACATTTTTTTTTATAATCATAAGCATATATTTTAAAAATATATAAAGAAAAGAATATGAGTTAACTCCAATACGCAACAAGGAATCAACATTTCCATATTTCTTGCACAGTCAAGCTTTGCTCCACAATTGACATATACTATATATACCATTATATGTGTATCCAGGGGACAGTAGCTGCTAAATGGTAGGGACCTTAGATTACATATTTAATTTGACATTATATGTTCTAGCCCCACCTTGGCGATCCGAACCATGTAATTGGAAATTTGGCATGAAGGTCACAAGGTTGGCTCAACTAGAAACTTCAGCTCGTCGATAAATGTATCGATATCTTGAAGCTAAAAGCTAAGACTGTGCTTTCGATACTATTTAACAAATGAGTAAACTTCAGACCAGTGGGCAGCCATAAGAACACTCAAGTCGTCCAGTTGTAGATCAACAACATAGTTTAATGAAATGCATGTCACCAAGAACTCGGTCAACAGCATGAAATTGAAGAGGAAAACCAGATCATTTATCGATGACAGTTGAGGCTCAAAATAAAATTAGCAAATACAACCTAATAACCACTGCTAGCTTTTCCCTATTTTCAATTGTTACTCAAAATATTTGATTTTGTTTTTCAAAGTTTAGGGGCATTATAGCAACCAACTGGCAGCAGAAAATACATAGCAAACAAGGTATAAAAGGACCAAAAATGATGCAGTCAGATGAATATTTATCTCTTTTTGCACGCCTATTGCTAAGCGGCTAAGATTAGGGGGCTCCAAACATCAATATTCTATAGTTTTCAATTAATACGCTGCTCTTATTATTTGCTTTACTGTATGTGTCAACATATTTCCATGTTTTTAATTGTCCAAACAAATTTACACAGATAAGTATTCTTAACACGTTAAAAGGAAAAGCATGCCCTGAGCCAGAAATAATTTTTTAACTTCAAGGTAAAAACTTCGTTCTGTTTCAGTTCATCAAACTCTAGCATTTTTTTAGTGTTCTTTACTTCTTTCGCAGTTGCATGAATCATGGTTTTTGAGGCATCGCCTAGTCATCGCCTAGGTGTTGAGGCGTACCCCAGGCGCCGCAGGACACCACAGGGTTTTAGTTCCGCCATATCTCCTAGGCATCTCCTAGGCGTCCAGGTGTACTCCCAGCGCCACAGGACACCGCAACACCTCAAAAACCATGGCATGAATAAATGTTTTTGGTGGATTGTAGATTCTTAATTGTGACAGCACATTAGATCCCTCCCACCCAAAGCATTAGTTCTGTCCCTCTTAGATCATCCTTTGATTAACACATAGATTCCTGCTTTCATGAGCTGGCAGTGATGTGGAAGGAATAGGGCATAATATGTACTTCCCCATTTGCTCTGTAATTCATTTATGCTCTCTGTTGCAGTGAATAATGAACTGAAAAGTCTTCATAAATTTGGTTCATCATGCTAGTTTTGACTCGAAAAGATGGTTGGTACTCAAAAACAAATTTTAGCTAGTAAGTTTGAAGCGTATGAAGCTAGTATGAAGCATTTGGTACACAGAATAAACTGAAACATATGAAGCTAGTAAGTCATGCACCCATCATTACTGAAAGACAAGGCTAGGCATGTTTTATCATTCCAGGACTTCTCATTAATCTTTGCTACCTCAATTAGTCAATCAGCATCTGTGCTTTTGTAAAACTGGCAATGAATAAATGACATGAGGCAGCTCTGTCAGAGAACCACAAAATGTTTTTTAGGTTATGAATCATGATGCAGCACCCATAGGTTTAGGTACCATTTCCATGTCCAAAACAATTACCAGATCCAGAGGCCAAGCAAGCACATTATTTTATTTAAAATAGACTAGTATCAGTTAGCCCAAAATCAATGAATTTGGAAGATCTTTCATGACTCTAATTAAATCGTGGTAGGACAACCAGGATACAACTAATTTTGGGAAATTTTGGCTCCAAATTGTAATAGTATCCTCTAGTCTCCTTGTCTTGAATTACCATGAAAACAGGTGTTCACCAGGTTGCCAGAAACTAGTGAGTATGTGAAGAACGTACACGAAGAAACAAAAAGATAAATATTGAAATAATTCTTTCCATGGCGTTCTGCAGGAAATGAGGATGTACTGATTCCAGTACTACCTGCTTGCGTAACCTAGATCTCCTTGCAGACTCCCTGTTAGATTGTTTTCGCCTCTCCCTCTTCAATTCACGTTCATCCTGAAGAAATAAGGAACTTTGATCAAAGAAATAGGTCTGGATAAGGCACAATTATGATCTGTAACTTTGCATAAGACAAAAACTCGTGAATCACAGACATCCTAGAGCAATTATGCACATAAATAAATGAATTTCAAAATGATGCTAAGATTCAGTAAAGGCCATCCATACCAGTTGAGTAACGCCATCACGTCGGGCAAGTGCCAACCCAGGATTCGCTTCTCCCTGCACTGCAGGAACAGCCAACGCCGGAGAAGCATTCCAAATGTCCATCCCAATGTTTAGATTTGGGGTGGCACTAGGAAGTGCTGCCCGCCCAGGTGCAGACACTGGAAGCTTCGAGGCCGACCTTCCCTTTGTGGGATATGGCGACTCAACCGCAGCATAGCGCACAACAGCAGTTTGAGATGGCTCACCTGGCAAACACCAATCTTTAATCGCTCAGTCATTTCCAATGAATGAAAAAAGGCTTAAGACGAAACACTAACCTTCAGCCGATGTGTTACCGGATTTCCTCTTCTTGGGCGCAGATGAATCCTGAGGAGAACAAACATGAACCACAGAAATCCAGCTAATTACAGGAAAAACAAGCAATTTAAAAATGGTCCCTTGTGGCACAGCAAGTTGTCTGGTACCTTAAGGTCAGTGTCATCATCTCTAGTATCTGACGACTCGTCGCTGCCGCTGTCACCGCTACACACGCAACAGAATTCGAACTGAAATTTAGCCAGAAAAAGGAAAGGGGGAGAAAAGAAATTTAAAACTGCGGGAAGCGCTGACAAGGCAATAGTGTGAAAGCCGGTACCTCCTGGAGGCGTCCTCGCCGGAGGGCGCCCCAGAGCTGCCCTTCTCAGGCGACGCGCCCCCGCCCTTCCCCTTGCCTTTCCCTTCCGGTAGAGGAGCCGCCGGCACAACCGCGGGGACAGCTTCGCTCGTCGGGTAAGGGACGCCCTGCAGAGGAGCAGAGGAGCAAAAAAAATCACCCCCAAAACCCCCTCCAAATCGAGGCCCAATTCTCTGGAATTAGGCAAGGGAAAGGGAGAGCACGAGATGAGGAGGGAAACTTGCCGCGGCCATGGACGCGTGCGCGTAGTACGCCGCGGCGGCGCCTGGGTGGTAGACGGGGAACGGCACCGGCGTGCCGAAGGGCGCCCCCGCCGCGGCCGCCGCCATGAGGTGCTGAAAAATCGAGCAAGGAAACCCTAGTCAGAACCCGGAGTGACCCCACTTTCCCCTCCCCTCCCCCACCCAAAGGTGCACAGAACCTGACCTGCGCCGGCCAGGCGTAGGGGTGGTGCCCCGCGGCGGCGTAGTAGGCCTGGAGCGAGGCGGCCCACTCGGCGTGCGTCTGCGGCGGCACGGCGGCGGCGGCGGCGGCAACCACGGCGGCCGCGGCGGGCGGCTCCGGCGGCTTGGGCTGCTCGTCGGAGGACGACGCCATGAGGGTCAGTCAGTCCGCGCGGCGCGGGTGATGAGATCTGGAGGCCGCCGGTCCGTCCCGGGCGGAAGCGAGCGAGCGAGCAGCGGTGGCGGTCGGTCGGTTTGGGTGTGGTGGGACGCGTGCTGCGCGTCGCCGGCGGTGAGCCTACCGGGGGGGCGGTGTGGGGAAGCAGCCAGCAGCAGCAGCAGTCCCTGCGAGGAGCAAAAAGGCGCCTGCTTCGCTAGGGTTCGGTGCCCGCCCACCCCCGGTCCCCGTGTACGCTTTCCCATGTGCCCTTAGCACCGCCGCCCTCCGACGTGGCGTCACGCGGTTCGCCTGAGCCTCTGCGGGGCCCGGCGCGTCGGCCAGCGGGATGGACACGGTGACGGCGCTTTTTGGGACCCGGGCCCAGGCGTCGGCGACCGAGGGGCGTGGGTGGGTGCGTGGAGCGGGGGACGCGTAGGCGATTACGGGGGGGGCGACGGGCGGTGGTGCCAGTGTAAGGACAAGTAGTCATTCGGTGGACGGGCGGTAAGAGAGGAGGGGGGGCTGGGTACACCGTAGAGGTGGTGTGCTCGGTGGGTGAGGGTGGGGCTCCGGGCCCGCGAGTCAGTGGGTGTGGGTGGGTGGGAGGTGGTGCGGACGTGGGGGCTGAGTCGGACGCGACGGGATCCGCGCCCCTGGGTCGCGGCGCGGAGGAGGACAGCGCGGCACGCACCGAGACCGGAGGGGAAGCGCCCCGCCGCTCGGGTCGTGCTGGGCCTTGGGCCTTGGGCCACGGGGGCGAGCCTGCCAGTGGCGGCACGACGGGCTTGGTAGGTGACTCGTGTGAGGCTAGAGAATGTTGACTGTTGAGACCCAACCTTATCAGTCATTACGTACCTGCTCTCTCCAAAAGTCGTTTAGGATAATAATACGATTTTTAAAATTTAAATTTTTATTTTTATAAAAATATTTATCAAAAAATAGTATATATATATATATATTTGTTGTAAAAGTATATTTTAAGATAAATATATTCATATAGTTTTCACATTTTTAAATTCAACAACTTAAAAAATTATTTATGAGTTATATTTGTAATATTTAACTCAAGCATTATCCAAAAGTAATATAATGTCCGTGCTAACGCTACAGTAACATTTAGGTCAACATAAATTAAACAACTAAAATAACATGAATGCTTTGGTGATTTTTTTTAAAAAAAACAGTGACCACATTACAATATTATAATAAAAAACATGATTCTCTCGACAACCTCAGACAAAGATTACTTGTATGACAACAATGATATCAGAATATATAGTGGACACACACAACCTTCCAACTTTTAATATATAACAAAATTAGTTTGGCAAACATCTAGAATTTACATAGCCTATAACCTTCCTGTGCTCTCCAGCATCTCGTGCTGCGGCCGCGCTACCCGCAGAGCCCGGCTACCTGCAATGCAAAATTCCCTTTCGTACCCAAACAAACAAATATTTGTATTTATATCTTCAATGATTAAATTTTTAACAAAAAAAAGGACACAATTCCTAGAAAACATCACCGCCAAAGCTTAAGCTTCTGATGACTTTTCAATCGTGCTGAGGAATCACTTATATGTCACCCCATTATGAATTGCCCCGTGTAACATTTACTTTCTGTCCAGATCTCTCCTAATGTTTCTCAAAATTTGCCCCAAATCTACCAACATATTAGTGGATCTTTCGAATGCAACCAGGAAGTACCTTGACAAGATTCTCATGTTTGAACTACTTAGCTAATTGTGGTCTGTCAAAGCACTAAACTGAGCAGTGAAATTTGAGTTTTTCCCAATATTTCCTTGTGCATCTGGCCATCTTATTGAACCCACAAGCCAATCCATTATACATTCAATTAGCTGAATCCATGGGCTCACAGGTACCATCAAATAGAAATATCATCAACCATATTTTCATATGGAATAAACAAATTACATCTGCAAGGGCAGTAGCTCAAACAAGTTAGAAAAAGATGGGACAAAATGTAAGAAATGAAAACTAAATTACGATACAGAATAAGGCTATCTAGTTTAACATGTAAATGGCATTGTCTCAAAGAAAGTAAATCTTCTGATCCAACAAATTTGCACTAAGTGGGAAAACTCAAAGTTCTCTATAGAATTCCCAAGAAAAAAAAAGAGGCTTGGACAAATGCATATACAGGTTGAGAAACATATTTTATTTCACTATGCTTGCAAGCTAGCACAGCATATGAAAGAAAATAGATATATAAGTTGGACAACATATTCTAGCGCTCTTGTTCTTAAGCCAAAGCAATTAAACAGCGAACCTGAACATTGCTTTCCTCCATCAGAATCTCCTTTGCCTTCTCACAAAGATCTCTGACCCTGTAGCATAAATTGCACTGGATCAGAACCTCCATCCCAAGCAGAGCAGATCAATTGTGGATATTAATTCTACAGATCCATTAATCAGACGGTGGGATTTTCAACATCCTTGGAGCAGTTCTAGGCCCCCTAGCATTAGTATTATTTTTCTTTGACAAATAAGTTTGTGGGTTTGTAAAAACCTGAATAAAGCAGTTGTACCTAATCGGTTGGTTCTTCCTTCTGATGTCAATGGCTGAATCGTGCAAACTTATATTTTTTATTCTACTAATCTCGAACCTGAGCAATGTGCATGTGTCCGGAGGCTCAAAACCATCGTAGCAGATGGGGATGGGCTTCCAGACGCCTGAGCTCATCCTCCTAGATGCACTCCCCAATCCCCTGGGGCAGATCGAACCGCACATCCACGGTCATCGCCGCCATGCCGCCTGCTAGATCCTCGGTGGCCCGCGACAGCGGCAGCGACGGTAGAAGAGAAGGCATTGGGGGGCGTGATGGCAGGAGCATCGGAGGCAGAGGAGAAACGAATTCGACGAGGCCGTGCCGAGAGACGGCGAGGCGGCGGAATGGCTTGGATTCTCCCTGCCTTCTCTTCTAACGGCAAAAGACTATCATGGGACAGCGCTCCGCCGCCGCCACCGATCCTCGAGGCAGTGTCCCCCACCACGGCAGCTGCCCTTGCCCTCGCTGTGGAGCCCTCGTCTCGCCCCTGCAGTGGAACTGGGAGAGAGGTGCCGCCCGCATCTGTGCGTCTCGTTTATTTTTTTTTCTTTTTCTTTTCCGATGCAAGTAGAGTTCGATCGTGGCTCGTTTTGCACTGGACGCGGTTGCCGCGTGTTGAAGCCTGTGCGGTGCCCCGTTGAAGCCTAGAGTTGAAGCCAACAATCCATCTTGGCCGCATGTTTTTTAGGTTGAAGCCTTGGAGAGATGTTTTGTAGTCCTTGATTTTAAAGAAGACGACTTCCTGCGTATATATTTTTGGGTGCACAGAGGTTGGAGACTCTCAGCGGGGGAAATTTTACTGGGTAAATCTAATATAATTTGAAGTGTTCCATTATAGTAGAGAAGAGATAATTTTCTTTATAAGTATAAAGGGAGTATATCGTTCAACATTCTATATTTGCTCTAAAAAATCTATGTTTTCCAAATCGAGTTTGGAAAGAACGACAAAGCGATTGGATGTAGGTAGTACAAAGTATGCGTGCAAAAGTTAATGGTTGTTTGGTAACTTGGGTTCCACTTTTTGGACTATAGTTAGAGGATTTAGTTAGAGTTGTTAAAGTTTAATAGATAGTATTTTTGTTTTATTCAACAATTACTGTCCAATCATATACTGATTAGGTTTAAAAGACTCGTCTCACAAATTATTCTTTAGCCGTGTTTTTAGTTTTATAAATAGTCTATATTTACTACTTCATACATATGTCCAGATATTTGATGTGACAAGCGTTAAACTTTAACAAATCAAACCAAACGGGGCCTAATTTGTGTGTCCAAATCCGGTAAAAGTTGGAGTTTGAGTGGATTGTTCGATCGTGGAATCTAGGCCTTGTTTAGTTCACTCCGAAATCTAAAAAGTTTTCAAGATTCTCTGTCACATCGAATCTTGTGGCATATACATTAAACATTAAATATAGACGAAAACCAAAACAAATCACACCGTTTGACTCTAAATCGCGAGACAAATCTTTTGACCTTAGCTAGTCTATGATTGGGCAATATTTACCACAAACAAACGAAAGTGTTACAGTAGCGAAATCCAAAATCTTTTCACATCTAAACAAGACCCTGTATCTCGGGATGGAAAGAGTTTTCAAGTAAGGATCGCAAAATCTGGATCCTGAAACACACGGTCCCTAGGTAAAGCAATCATATGCACACACGGTGATACGGTTTCTAGCGAGAACAAATATGGTGATGCGACTTTAGCTACCAACATCCATAGCGTACACGAGCGAGTGCTATGCTTTTAGGTGTTTTTTCGCGTAATTATTATGGCAATGCCATTATTTTAGTTGATTTCTCCATAGAAATTTATGCAATTAATGAATTTTATACCATTTTAGTTGACCTTTGTAATGGGAATTAGTGATAATTTTACTAGACATGAATGTCTCAACAATTGATTTCTAAAAATGAATTTTAGTTGATTTCTCCAAAAAAATACAGAATTAGTAAATTTTATAATATTTTAGTTTATTATTTTAATACAGTGTTCACTCATTGCCTTTCTAGGAGCATTACAATATGATCTCTTACAGAGTCTTTATTGGTCTTATTCTTATTGTGCACCTTGTGAGCACGTTTGGATCCACGAAGGCAATCGCTCGGATCTTCGTCTAACCCAACCCGGGAACGGACCAGAGGGAACCACATCACGAGGAATGTCCGCATCACGTCGCAAGGCTCGTTTTGAGTTTTAGGTCATAGGGCGGGTAGTGCAGTATAGGGCACAAGGGTCTTGGTAATAACCACGTGCAGAGAACCTTGGAGGTGACTGAAATGAGCAAAAATGTCACTCACCGGCCTAAACGACGAGCAAACACTTGAATGTGAGAGCAAGGGATCACCAGACGAATGGACAAGCTCCAAGGAGGGAGGGAAGAGGAAGGAAATAACCATGCTTTTAGAGAAGTGGCGGTCCAAATCCACTCTAACAAAAAATAACTGACTAAGTCTTGTCATAAGGGGGCTCCACACGGGATATGGCTAGGGCCTTCATGTATGGGTGAGCGTATGCCTGCTCCAAAGAGCGCTTGCCTTTCTAGGAATAAGCAATATCAGCCTGATACTGATATCACGATACGCATTTCCCGAAACTAGCACTAAAGAATAGGCTTGCCCAAGCGGCACCCCAAGATTGGACGCGAGGGGTGGTAAGATAGCCCATCTGTAGAGGAGAGTCTATAGCAGAGGTTAGGCCAAGACAGATATCCTTTACTAGGAGTAGGGAACGGGGTCAAAGAACCAGGTCCGAATGAATAGGAGGGAAGCTAGGTAAGAGAACTAGAAGAGGGGAGATATTATTTCCTCTAGGGGAGGGAACAATATCAGAGTAAAGGCAAGCAAACAGGGAAAGCTAGGTTAGAGAGCTACCCTCTTGAGGGAGAAGCCTAGCTAGGAAGAGGGGTGTTATGGAGATCTAGTTCCCTAGGAGGAGGGGACTTGATCGGATCCCTGAATGGGGGTGGGGTAGGGCACCAGAAATATACGAAAACGTGTCTAGTGAGCCTAATTTCGTGGTTTTCACTTACTACCTCTCTTTAGCTCTTAAGCCTTTTTCTATCGATCGAACATGAAGAAAGCTCACAGAAGAAGTAAGTCATTACAGTTGGTAGGTATTTACTTTCTGTTGAAGTATTTTCTTACCAGTTTCGCTTTTTCTTATCTTCTTCTGGTCACAAAAGGAGGGATTAGCATTATTGACCTCATGAGGAAGCATTAACACCTTTGACTCCTTTCTCGTCTCGCAAAATAGAGAGTGCGCCGAAGCTTCTATTTATAGACAAGACTATTCTATAGCAAAAAAAAATCTTAGCTTCTGGAATATAATGGAGATCTTCATAAAATAGATCCTTATGAGTCTTACAATCAATTCGATTGGAAAGTACAATGGAAAAATTCATTAGGCTGGGATGGATACGCGATCAGGAAAAAAGCAAGCAGAAACTTACCCTTGTGCATTGGCAATGAACACCATCAAACAAATATAGTTGTTGAGGATGAAAACCTAGATAGAAAGCTAGTTATGAAAAAATCAGGGACTAGGAAACCCCAAACTATGAATGGAAACACTTTTCTCAAGCAGAGTTAAACCAATCTGGTTAGGAAGCCTGAGATGGTAGAGAGGGTGTCGTGTTGAATCTTAATTTGGGGCAAACAACAGATGCCCGTGATAAAGGAAGTATGAGATTGATGAATCAGAATTCAATGAAGTAGTTGTTTCATTGTAATATGCTAGATCAGGTTCGCACCGCATGAACTTAGGGGTGTTTGGTTTGAGAAATCAAATCATTCTAGATGAGACGGTGTATCATGACATTTCACTCCTCAAATTTGGTGCTGCTAGTACTAATTATTAGATTTGTGAGAAATGAGATGTTGATGCATCAATCGATTACATTCTACAAACTAGACACAAAAGGTGAGGATGAGTAAATGATGGACTAACTCAATCCTCAAAACAAACACATAGAGGTATTCATTTCTACTTAGAACGGTTGAGAATGAGCCAACTTTTTTGATGGTTTATGCATGGTTTGTCACGCACTCATCTATGTGTGGCAGTGGAGAGGGTGTGTATCCGTGTAGCAATGAGAAAACACTCAGTGTTGTTGGCAGCTAAAACATGATCGAAAAGATTGAAGATGGACTAGAAAATCATTTGTGAGAAAAATGATCAAATTTGGATTAAACTAAGTAAATTTGCAAACTCCATGGAAAACCCAGCCTAGACCGATTTGTGCTAAGAAGGTGGCATCAATTCAAGATATAGACAGTCCGTAGCACCCAATAAAACTAGCCCAATTCAAGAGCTGGTTTTGGCAGTCCGAGCCCCAAATCCTAATTTTCCTTAAAAAATTGATCTAACCTCATGAAAAAATTGTAAATTGTGTGAAATAAGTTTCTTACTAGGATAAGACCTCTCTCTCTCTATTTCTATGAGAGGATCACCATAGATTGAGAGATCCATCCATCCAATCATAAAAACACATCTATCTTTACCTTTTACCTCTAAATTCGATATTTTCCAACCTCTTGTTGCCCAACACTTCTTTCAATGATATTTATTGGTGTCCTAGGTGATCTTAGCGATCCTAGAGCACCCCTATTGTGTGTCTATGTGGCTGATCTTCTTGGAAGGCATTCATGGGTTTTTGGGAAAAGAACAAGCGTCAATTGGCATCGTCAACCTACTAGTTGACCTTGTCATCTAGACCTACCTTCATTGTGTATCTAGGTCATTTGTGGCCTCAAGCGATCTAGCCCTTACCTATATGTGTTGAACATATCTATGTTAGCACATTTCTTTACAATACATTAGAGAAGAAAGCAAAGTATAACTATTAAGATGATCAGTGAAAAAAAGGAGAATCCTATAGATCCAAACAACTTCAAGAACATTTTCAAGCCTTCGCTCGACCAACTTTCTAAGGAGATTTGTAAGATACTGGAGGAGAGGACGAAGGCTCGAGCTACTATTGAATTAGAGTTTGCCCTAGCATACTTTGAGACGGATTGGTAGGGAGTTGCCAAGAAGATCCAAGACATTAATTTTGATCTTCTTTAATCTACTACATCTTCATCTAAGGTAAAAACTAATTAACCTCTTCCTAGATCTGGTACGACTCATGATGAATGCACTAAGATGCTTTGTTGAACTTACTAAAATTTGTCCAAACCCAAGCGCAAGATAATCTTAGCGAGTTTATGGATAGCCATAATAAAAGGGAGAAAAAGAGATGATTTTTCTATTTTCCCATTGTTCGCCTATAGACTATGAAAGTTAGGGTGTTAGACAAACTTTTTGTGTTGGTGAAATTTAGGTTGCATGTGTGGTGGGGAAATTTTGGTGCCACCTAGATCATGTCCATATGACTATGTATACAATGTTTATTGTTTATGTCAAGTTGTGCAATTATGTTAAAGTCTTAAATTGAACTTAAATTTTGTATAGAAAATTATAATTTTATATGTATATTTACTGCTACAGTGCAAATTGTTTAAACCCTCAAGTCAGTCATCTAAATCGTCTAAACGCTAAATAGAGGGTGGCTAACCGTTTAGCGTTTAGCGTCTAGGATAACATTGATTTTTTTTCCTCAAGATACATATGTTAAGTGTTGTTTGGATGCACTAGGGATTTTTATAAAATCTAGATTATAGACTTGGATTTTAGAACCCAGATTCTAAATGATAAAGATCTCTCATGTTTGGATCATGGATTCTATGTAGAGATTTTACCCATTTGAATGTTTGTTTTCTCCATTTTGCCCCCAGTCATTTGTATTGCATGACCTGAGGAAGAAGATAAGCTAGGGGCAGAACTGTCTTTTCATCAGCTCGATGGAAGAAGTGTCCCACCATATGAATCTTGCGAGGGATTCTCAGGAATCTCACGTTTAGATTTTTTGGTATCCCTCTCATAATCTCCCTGTTTGGAAGCTTAAAAGATTTTTTTTATCCTATTTTGAGATTCTGAAATCGGATTCAAATGGGGACTTTAGAGCATCTCCAGGAGTTTGGTATAATCGATTTAGCAAGTTAATAAAAAATAGCAACCTTATATTTTGCCCTTCTCCAACAGTTTTCTATTTTAACTTTCTATTCTAAAATCTAAAGTAGGGTCCATGTCCGATTATTTTTGGAACGGTTTGGAGCTAATCCTTGCACACTGCCGCCACGACATAAACAAACTCTCGCACACAAAGGAAAGATAAGGAGTTCTTTTGACTTTGAAAATCTATGAGTTAAAAATGCTATTTGACAACTTTTTATTTTTAAGAAACTGTTGGAGAAAACTTTTTTCTTTTTTGCTAAAAAATTAAGATAGAGAGTTGTTTTGCCAAACTTCCGATCAACCTTGGTTGCTAATCAACCTTAATATGGGATTTTTTTTTGTTTTCTCTAGGGACAGAAGAGCTACGCAAGTACACATTGACGACCAAAACCGATATGGCCAATTTTGAGGGTTTTAGTACTACTTTGCCGATGGTTACCTTTGCATAAACATCAGTTTCTTCCACGCGAGGTGAAGCAATACGGAATTGGTAAACCCCAGGCTGTATCCAATAGGAGAATCCAAAATAGATCTTCAACTCCAATATGTAAGGCTCATTTTGGGTATCAAGAGAGGTATAACTTAAATATAAGTATCCTCTCTTCTTGAGACCTATTTGCAATTTTTTTTGAGTTTTATTATTGGAAAAGATAAAAAATGGATATGAAACCCTTTGCCTGTAATGCTAAGAGACAGTCTAAGGCACCTTCTAGGAGTTAGCAAGCTGAATGCACATGCATATACTTCACAAATCGATAATTCAACCCAATGGGATGATTCTTTAAGCCGATTTAAGGTGAAATTGAAAAAAACATTACTGGAAAATATTGACATGAGTTAGAGTAACTCCAAGAGCTTGGCTAAAATTAGTAGTCAAATTCCATTATTTGACCATTTTGTGAAATAGAATTTTTTTTAAAAGAAGAAGTTCATAATAACCTTGCTATTTAAAAAATCAGATAGTCAGTGTCACTGGTTAGCTATATATGAACAAAAAAATCAAAGGATAGCCAACTTTTTACAAACCAAATAGCATATCTGTTGGAACCTGCTTTTTGCTATGCAAATTCTAAAATAAAAGAATAGCCACCCTCTTAGAGTTGCTCTTAGTATTATCCTATATCCTAAACCCTAAATAATCAATCATTTGTTGCTAACTATTATTCGGACAAAACAACTACTTGACACAAGCAAAACAAACTGTTTAAACGGGGTAAACGGATGATCGAACCGTAGTGACATATCATCGAATAGTGTTTAAAAGATGAGTACACGCTGTTTAGTCGAGTAATGGTAATTTTATAAATTCGATGGTGAAAATAATAAAACCACAAAGAAGCACACTAGTATGTTTCTTGCTTAATTGGGCAAAACTATTCACGAATATATATTTAGAATGAAACTAGTGAGATTAAATTGTCCAATTTTGCATCGATTAAGTAAGGGTATGGCGAGTCTATTTTTTATTTCTCTAAAAGATTCAAATATATTAAAAACTGATGTTTCAGTTTGACAATTTAGACAACATGTGGTTCTAGTGTTGGCTTTTAGGAGAAAATCAACTAATATGCTCACTATTTTCTTTACCGACGATTGTTTTTTTTGAAAAATATTGAAGATGTCCTTATATCCGACTAATATTTCACATAGAAAATGTTTATTAATGTCTATGACTCCAATTATGCATACTATTAATTCTAACATCCAGTCTTGGACTCAGGCCTTGTTTAGTTCACCCCAAAAACCAAAAAGTTTTCAAGATTCCCCGTTACATCGAATCTCCCGGCACATGCATGAAGCATTAAATATAGACAAAAATAAAAACTAATTACATAGTTTAGCTGAAAATTATGAGATAAATCTTTTGATTTTAGTTACTCCGTGATTGGATAATATTTGTCACAAACAAACGAAAGTGCTGAAATCGAAAAAGTTTTCGCACCTAAACCAGGCCTCAGATTGTACTAATAAACTCATTAAAATAAAATAAATCAAGAAAAGGACAAATCCTCACGGGTGTGCTAAGCCGGACTGATGAGTTCGTGCGACGCGGTCCCCTGCCGCGTCGTCTTCCCCACCAGTCCACCCCTCCCCGTCCCCTAGCTCGCTTCAGCTCGCAGCTCACAAAGCAGCAGACCAAGAAAAGAGCAGCGACCGAGAAAGAGAAGCGCGCCTCCGCTGCTCTGTCGGAGCTCATCCCGCCGCCGGACCGAGCCCGCCGATGGCCATGAGGCACAGGGCGCGGTCCTCCCCCACCTCCCCGCTCACCCCGTCCTCCAGCACCAGGTAACCGACCGTCGGCCGCCCCTCATTGCCTTGCCCCCTCTCTCTGGTACTGGCTTCCGGGATTTGCGGCCTTGCGGGCCCGCCTTCGGATACGTCTACCGCCAGTTCTCGTTCGTGTGAATTTGTTGGCACCGGTGCTCGGTGCTCGCTGCAGCTAGCTTCCGGGGTGGCGGAATCTCGCGCTGATTCCTGATTGATTCGTTCGGCGCAAAGGGAGGAATCTTTTTGGCGCTCTGGCTTGTCTTTGATTTTGTTCTTGATGCTGCTGCTTGGATATGCTGTCAGTTTAAAGGAGCTGAGCTTCCCGGTGATTAGATTCTTCGAGCAAAAGCTCGTGGAAATACTCCTCGGCGATGGCTTTGAGCCTGCATTTGGAAGCAGCTCAGGCCCTTTGGTCGTTCGTTCAGCAGCATAAGATTAGTGAGCGCATGAAAAAACAAAACTGCGTAACTGAAAAAAAGGTTGGGTGCCCCTGTGGTATTCGTCCAGATTCTTCAACTGATGTTCGATTGCGAATTTGGAAACTGAAAAGCTGTAGTACCAGATAAGGACGACAGGGATGCGTGTGAAGCGTGAACAAGTCAGAAATCGTTTGGATTTCCATTTTCCCTTTTTTCCTGAAAAACTGAAAAAGCTGTAGTACCAGATAAGATAAAACCGTCAGCGAGCGAGATCCCGACGCCCTCTGCGGCCATTGACCGGCGTGCACCCCCTATGGAAGATGGTGATCTCAGCATCAACAAGTGCTTGGTGCTCGTGCAATCGGCGTTGACGTTCCCGCCGCCCCACTTTCTGGGTGGGCAGGGGAAAGAAAAGCCAGGTAGCAGAAGCTGCGGCCACGATTCTGAATTCTGATAGGGGGAAAAGGTTTTAAGGATGTGAGCTGCACTCAGGCAGTCCTTGAGATTATGCTGTACCTTTTAGTAATTTTTTTTGGGTTTGACAAGCACGTTGTTGTTGTTTTTGTTGAGTGGACACCCACTTTCTTCTCACGGGTCAAGCTTCTTCATTCTCCATTCCTGGGAAAAAGTTGTGATCTTTGTCCTATCTTTTGTTATTCTCTACTAGTAGGGAATCCCTACTAGAAGTAGTAGTTGGCTTGAGCCAATCGCTAATTTGAGGACAATATCTATGTTTTGATCTATGGATAACCATGTCGATTCAAGATTGAGCTTGCCTTTTTGTGACACTAAATAGTAATGATCATCACCACTGTCATTCCAGGTCGCCTTTTTTTTTGTGACACTAAATAGTAATGAGCATCAAAAGGATACCCTTTTAGATACTTTTTCTTAGCACATCCAATCTCTCATATCATCCACTGAATCAGATAGTGAGTGGCGTGAAGATTTTAATGTCAAGGGAACTGAGCCACCTGAGATTGTTCAGCCTACTATGCACGTTAGCACCATCTATGTTTGCTCTGTCATGAATTTGTGATTAGATTTGGTGGTGGGCCTGATTTTCGTTGTGGTAAGGTACATGTTTTAACACTAAGACAGTACCACTATAAATGTGCTAATAATTGATAACCAACCCTGCCCCGAAGAAAAGTACGACCAAGCCATCTGTTTATTGTAACTAATAGTTAGTTGTTAATAAGTGTATAATCCTAGCCACTCATCTAACATTACGTGATATGCACCCAAGAACTTTCTGTTGGGCCCAATAAATTTAATGAACTCGGTGTTTCTTTACAAGAGAGTTTTTCTAGGGCAACTGTAACAATCAGAATCACGAAGGAGATTTTTCTACAAGTAATTAATTGTTTGAACTGTATCTACAACTTACAAGATGCAGTAATAATAAATAATTCCCCTCGTATTGGAGCTCTCCAATTTGTGCTATGCTATCAGTTCATATCAAGGAACAGAACTTTCTGGCTATCTACCTTCAGTTCATACTTCTGATAGCATGGTGCTCTATTCTAATTATATGAGTGTTCAAATGGAAATAAGATGTTTTATGTCGAGGACTGCTGAGAAATTTGAGACATGTTGTCATCTCCGAACAAAATTTTACGTTTGCGCAATCTCTGGTGCCACACATTGAGTAGTCAGCAATGATTATCATTTCGTTTTAGTTGGATGCAGAGGATTCTGAAATAAGTAAGTGATGCTTAGTATGTACCTTCATCTTCTACTTTGCATCCTGGCAAGAATATTGCATCAAATTCTGAGCTGTACTAGAGAATATACTGTTACATCATCTATCATAACACTGGTATTTTTTTCTTTTCTTTTCTTGCAGAACAAAGAAGATACTTGGTTTCTCTGTATCTCTCATCCTCATCAATCTGGCTTCAATTATGGAGCGTGCTGATGAGAATCTCCTTCCAGCAGTTTACAAGGAAGTCAGTGCAGCCTTCAATGCTGGTCCTACTGATCTGGGATACCTCACCTTTGCAATGAACTTTCTGAAGTCAATAGCATCTCCCTTGGCAGGTATCCTTGCTCTGCACTATGATCGGCCAACAGTGCTTGCAATAGGGACTGTTTTCTGGGCCTTATCAACGGCGGCTGTCGGTGTTAGCCAACATTTTGGGCAGGTTGCATTCTGGAGAGCTGTAAATGGCCTTGGGCTTGCCATTGTAATACCAGCGCTTCAGTCGTTCATTGCTGATAGCTATAAAGATGGTACACGTGGTGCAGGATTCGGTTTGTTAAGCCTCATTGGTGCTGTAGGTGGTATAGGTGGTAGTATTTTGGCAACAATCATGGCTGGAAAGGACTATTGGGGATTCCCTGGATGGCGTGTTGCATTCATGATGGTCGCACTAGTCAGCTTGATAATTGGAATTCTTGTGTACTTATATGCAACTGATCCAAGAAGAATACCTGGCAATCGCCTTCTTGATGAAGATGACTATGAGAGGTGTGCCATTCTTTTCATCTCACCTAGCTGCAGGGATTCATTAATCAATATTACTAGCAAAATAGAACTCATAGCCTTCTCGCGGAAAAACTGAACTCACATAGCTTGTAGTTTTGTGCTATGCCAGATCATGTTTTGATTTATATAAACAAGATTCTGATTCTGCCAGAGAATCTCGTCATGGTGCTTCATTTTTTTTTCTCTTGAACGTACAAGAGCGTGTTATTCCATTAAACATTCTTCATTTTCTTGTAGGAAATAAACCAGGGTTGCATGTTTTGAGTATGTTTTGTTACTATGTCCTTTTCAGTCTGAACTATTTTTGCATTTCTTGTGTGGCTGAACCACATTTAGGAACTCTTATGTTATTCGAGTGCATTTCTAGTAGGTTTCTGCATTGTACCCGAGTTAAAACAACATGGGATTTGGAATGGTGCTATAATTGAATATGAACTTTATCCTTGTCTCCCAGGTTGCATTTATCAAGCAAAGATGTTCTTCCTCCACCTTCTATCTGGAGGGATTCTTGGGTGGCAACAAGATCTGTTATGAAAGTGAAGACATTTCAGATCATTGTCCTGCAAGGGATCATTGGCTCATTGCCATGGACTGCTATAGTTTTCTTCACAATGTGGTTTGAACTCATTGGTAGGATAGCAACCATTCTACAAAATCTGATAACAATGCTCTTAAAATTGAAGCCTAACATCCTTGAACACTCTTAGGTTTTGACAACAAAAGCTCGGCAGCACTGAACAGCCTCTTCGCCATCGGGTGTGCCAGCGGAGCATTTCTTGGCGGAGTGATAGCAGACCACCTGTCAAAGTACTTTCCAGATTCGGCACGTGTCATGTGCGCCCAGTTCAGTGCCTTCATGGGCATCCCGTTCTCTTGGATCCTCCTCACAGTCATCCCCCAGTCAGTTGACTACTGGTATGCCTTCGCCGTCACACTTTTCTTCATGGGCATCACGATAAGCTGGTGCGCCACCTCGGCAAACAACCCCATGTTTGCTGAGGTGGTCCCTCCCAAGCACCGCACCATGATCTACGCCTTCGACCGTGCGTTCGAGGGCTCATTCGCCTCGCTGGCTGCCCCCGCAGTGGGCCTAGTCACCGAGAAGATTTATGGCTATGATACCAAGACTGTGAACCTTGCGAACGGATCAGCAGAAGGGGCGTACGCACTCTCAAGAGGGCTGCTGACCATGATGACCGTGCCTTTCGGTGTTTGTGTCCTGTTCTACAGCCCACTGTACCTTGTGTTCAAGCACGACAGAGAGAACGCGAAACTCACCAGCTTCAAGGAGCAGGAGCTAGTGTGATGATATGAATGCGCTGCCTTGATCAGCATTCGGAACCTCTCGGCATCCCGAGCAGGAGCTTGTGTGATGATCTGAAGATACTGCCTTGATCAGCATTCAGAACATCTGGTCATACCGTCCTGGGTCATTCTGAGTTTCTGATTGAGATTCTGGCAATTGTGCCACGGAGAGAAGTGTGGAGCAACAATTGTTCTGGCCGATTTGAAGATTATAAGGCGACCTTCTTTTTTTGTGCCCATCCAACAAGCCATTTTTCTATGGCTTCTCTTGGTGATGAGTGATTTGTGTTGTGGAGGTTTTTTTTTTACAGAGAACCCCAGAGAAGGCATATGACATGACCTGAAGCCCTGAACTATGCTGAATTGCTGATGTTACATGTAGTTGCCTTGGTAGTTAAACAGATCACTAATAATGTTTCACTGATCGCTGGGATCAGCTCGTTTTCAGTTATCTTTCTGGGGTTTTTTTAAGAAACTCTGGAAATTTTGTATCAGTTGATTATGAAAGAAGTTCTAGCAGTTTGGTTTCATCAATTAAAACTATATATGGCCTTGTTTAGTTCCCAAGAAATTTTGCAAAATTTTTCAGATTTCCCGTCACATCGAATCTTTAGACACATGCATGAAGTATTAAATATAGACAAAAATAAAAACTAATTGCACAGTTTGGTCGGAATTGACGAGACGAATCTTTTGAGCCTAGTTAGTCCATGATTGGACAATATTTG
>Ga0182004_10000632_pt1 | contig 22564 bp, 15 predicted proteins | sample Sormic07211540_1_FD_120479 | JGI IMG/M metagenome (GOLD analysis project Ga0182004, IMG submission 120479) | Endophyte microbial communities from Sorghum bicolor roots, Mead, Nebraska, USA - 072115-40_1 MetaG | ecosystem: Host-associated > Plants > Roots > Unclassified | place: USA: Nebraska...
ATATATATATATATATTAACACCATACGTGCATATACTTACAAAAAACTGATACGAGTATGTATATATATATACTTGCATTAGGAATTTGGCTAACTAATTTGTGTTAGGGCACTCATAATATAGACTTTATCATAGAGTCTAAAGTTATTTATTACCTCGAACAATGTAGACTTAGAGTTTAAATAAGACTTGAAGTCTTATTTTTTTTCTACTTGTTTCTTCAATAAATATGCTGTCACATCAGCAAAATATCATAAATAACATATAATTAATTGTCTTGGACTCTGGGATAGAGTTTTGTATTATGAGTGCCATCAAGAGAGTATGATAGAGTCTGTATTGTGAGTGCCCTAACAAGTGAAGTGGGGGACCTTGTAATTAAGTATGAGACAGACAGTCTTTGAGATTAGGGCCTTATTCATCCAAAAACCAAAATTTTTCAAGATTCTCTGTCATATCGAATCTTGCGACACATGCATAAAGCATTAAATATAGATGAAAACAAAAACTAATTGCACAGTTTGTCTGTAAATCGTGAGACAGATCTTTTAAGCTTAGTTACTCTATAATTAGACAATATATTTGTTAAATAAAAACGAAAGTACTGCACTATCAAAATCTAAAAACTTTTTGACCTAAACAAGGCCTAGATAGCACCATTGTACGACCAACACGGTACGGTGCTGCACTGCGGGCATTATTGCGAGTAGTATCTGCATGCTAATAGTAATAATAATACTCCGTAAGAGGAAACGAAAACCAATAATGCAGTTCCTGACTGTTAACATCACAGGAGGACCAAGACCAATAATGCAGCGCAGGAGCAACAATTTAGGCCTTGTTTAGTTCCCAAAAAATTTTGCAAAATTTTCCAGATTCACCGTCACATCGAATCTTTAGACGCATGCATGGAGTATTAAATATAGATGAAAATAAAAACTAATTGCACAGTTTGGTCGAAATTGACGAGACGAATCTTTTGAGCCTATTTAGTCCATGATTGGACAATTTTTGTCAAATACAAACGAAAGTGCTACAGTGTCGATTTTGCAAAATTTTTTAGAACTAAACAAGGACTTGAGGCCTTGAGGCCTTTGTGGTTCCAGCTTCGCCGCAGGTCCGGGCTTGCCGGCCGGTTATTCTGGAGCTCTGCAGCGGGGAGCCGTGCCCTTAGACAGATCGGCGAAGCATCCTCTGTGTTCTACTGTCAATTAGCCATTACGGGAGGATCAAAATCTTCCTCAACTACAAACAAATAGAGAGATAGAGAGAGAACCATGCTTGTATTTTTGCAATGTCTTCTGTTCTGCCATCTCAGGGGGTGTTTAGTTCAAAAAAAAATACAAAATGCAAAATACCAACTACTTTGGAATGATGAAATGTAAAATGATAAGATTTTCAAAATCATGTTTAATTCTATCCAAAATGCAGAATTTATTGCCCTCATAAGTCTCATGAGGCTCTTTTGGGTTTTTTTTGACATGTTGAGGTCAAAATCGAAAATTGAGAATAACCATCTTTTTTGCCAAAAATTTTGCATGATGTTTAGTTTTATTTTGCAAAATGATGAACTAAAGTCTAATTTTTTTTGGAATATGAGGGGAACTAAACACCCCCTCAGTAGGAATATCTGTTAGGCAACCCTGACCCTCACCCCAGGGCCCTCTGTTTTGCATGTTTCTGGCGTCACTGCAAATCTCAAACTTCCTGTCCTCCTCCCAAAGTCGATCTGCTACATGGATTCGTACAAATTAAGCCATGACAGAGCACTAACATAATCATCACTTCAGGCCCCGTAATCTTCAGGCAATCTTCTTGGTCAGTCATACATGAACAGGAGGGCAAACAATGCCTTCTTTTACCATCAGTATTCTTCTCCCAATCCAGAAGCAATGTATTGCCTGCTCATAATTATACATACTTATAAGACATAAATAAGCGATTACCATAGACCAATTATGCAACAGCAATCCCAATGCATATAAAACAGCTCCCAAGAGTAAGCAACGAGAATCGATCAATTCATCAAAAGCATATCTGTTCACATTACAATACCAATGTTAACTGATACAAAATATCCTTTGGCAAAGAAAACAGCAAACAAGATGTTCTATCCATTTCTTTCGGAACCAGAAGACTATATATCGCAGGCAATGCAGTCAAACACATCTTTTTTGGGTGACTATATACAATACTACTATGGCAAGTGTAATAATGTTTATATCTCTCTGTAAAGGTTGAGCCTGTTGGTGCCACCAAGCATCCTGTTAACCACGGTTGCAGCAGCCGCCCCTTGGCTTGGAGAGGTGATCTCTGATGACTCTTCTCTGATCTGCAACGATGACACAGCTTGGGCGGCTATGAAACCAGGGCAGGTAACAGACTGATGGAATGTTCCTTGATAGTACGGGCCCTGGAGGTCACTCACTTCTCCCCAAGATGGCAATGGCTGGCCAATCCCCCAATCAGCCCATCTCCCTTTGGGTCTGGGAGCATACGCATGGCTGGCGCATATCAGTCCATCATCAGAGGGGTAGATATCAGTGGATTGTGCATCCACGGTGAATTCAAAAGCAGCCGAGGCATCCCAATGGTTGCACCTGATGTGCTTGTTGAGCATCAAATGGCAGGGTTCATCGGAGTCCTCACCTATGAGAACATGAAGAGCAACTGCTTCAGCTATGGCAGCACCTTCCTCATCCAGCCTTTGCTGTTCTTCCTTCTTCTTCTGCTTCTTCTTTTCCAGCTCTGAGATGATGGCAGCCGAGTTTGCCAGCGCTTTCTCCAGGCGGCGCCGCTTCTTCTCAGCCTGCTTCTGGCGATCCAGTTCATCCTTGGCCTGTTTCTTTTTTCCTTTCTTCAAGACTTTGCCTGCCTGATTATTGCTCATGATAGCCTTGTCCATGACAACCGTGCCTGCTGCTATTTACTACTAACTATTACCTCTGGTAGACTCCTCTACTAACAACTAGGTATAATTAGGGAAGAAAGAAGACAAAATGTTCAAAGCTCATTCTTTGGACACCTTGGCAGGTGGTTTCCTAAGAGTAGGAGCCCCTCTGTCCGTCTATTTTTTAATTATTTATTTTGATGATGAGGAAGAAAAAGAAAGGAACTATTGCTAAGACGGGTGACTGCAGGATGCTACACCCACTCAGGTCTGAATGAGTATCTTATCTTGCGGAAGATGCAGTCCCAGAAGGAAACCACGGGGGAGAGCAGGAGCGAGAAATGGTAAGCGCCTGCTATTTCATCTATGGTTAGTCTTGTCCCAAACTTGTTGTTGAGCAGGCCCTGACCCATCTTAGTAGCACCAGAATTGGAGTAAAGCCCCAGCCAACCAGCTCATAAGGTTCCTTCACTGTGGGACGAGAGGAGAACGTTGGGGTCAGAATGAGCAGCAGGTGCAGCGAAATGAAGCAAAGCAAGAGATGAAGAAAGGAAACCTAAGCAGCATATATAATTAAGTAATGACAGAATAACAAATGAAACTGTCTTGACATGATGAAATATTGTACATTATTAGATACTACAGTAAGCAGTAGTCACTCCGAGACTCAACTTATATACTGTTGGGTTGGTAATCAAGACGATTGCTGCATGTATCTATCTATCTATCTATGTAGTGAAGGAAATACGTGTCCTTTTGTCCAGGAAAAGCTAAAATGTACACATAGAATAGAAATGAGATGACAAAGTTGTATAGCAATCGAACATGAGATGATTTTGACTCGCAGGCTCCGTTAGCAACAGATGGATACACATACAGCAATTAATAAAGAAAGAAAAGAAATTGCTACCTTTTTTTCAAAAAAAAAAAAAAACTGTAAACACTTTGTATGGAAGGATCTGACGGGAGTGGCAGCAGGGATCCCTCCCTATCCGGGTATCGATTGATACGTAGGAGGAGGAAACCCTAGGTAGGGGAAAAAAATGGAAACGCGCCGGAACGCGTGAATTTCGCGTCATATACTAGTAGCAGCAAGCAATTAAAGACGGAGCACCCTCAAAATTGGCAACGAACCGTTGGCGAGGACCAATTCGTGAGTGATGATGACGGAATTGTGGTCCAGTTGTCCCAGATGGAAGACGCAATTGATGGGAATTCGCATCATCAGGGTATCGATCCTTCCCCCCAGGAAACGAATTGGACAACGTCTGAATTGAATTGACCGGCAGGGCGCTCAATTGACCGACCCAGCATGAAAGAAATCGAATTGGGGGCGGGGCGCGGCGGACGGATGGCGGAAGTGGGAGATCCGATCCAGCGGAATTGGGGGCGGAATCAGTACCTGCTTGAAGGCCGGGGAGGGATGTGGAATCGGCGGGCGGTCGGTCGGTCGGTCGGGCGGGTGAGGAGCCGGCGTCTCGAGTGGAAGGGGATCTGGCGTTGGCGTCGTCGATCGGGATCAAGGGGCGGGCGGGCGGAGGAGGAGGCGAAGACGAGGACGAGGACGAGGACGAGGGGGATGGATGGATGGATCCCGAGCGAGCGCAGTGGCTGGCGACTTGGCTTGCCTTGGGTTGCTTGGCGTCGACGAAATCGAGGCGGATTTCCCTTTCCTTTTTCCCTCCTCTCTCTCTCTCTCTGCCCAGTGGGCCAGCCCACCGCAACCCAATCCTGCCTCGTGCACCCTTGCCTTTATTTTTATTTCTGCTCTTGGGCTATTGTTTCTTCCTTGTACTACTTGGACAAAACAATTTAAGACTGATGATCAGTGCTTGCTACCATACATGGAAATTACATACGCGCCCCTAATTAAACAAAGTTGTTTTAGCACTAATTATAAAAAAAAATCCATACTAATCAATAAATTCTCATGTTGTTCCTAGTTACCAAAAGACCTCGCAGAGTCGCAGTTACAAATGCCAAATGAAAGACAATCGAGATGTAAAACATGATATATCTTTATACACTTGAATCGGAAACGTAATTTGAGTTGGATACGATGACAATGACATGAACATATAAGTTGGTCGCAAAAGCATTTTTAGGAGGCACAGTTTACCATGCAAGGCTGTATGTATGAGCCGAGAAACTTTCAACCGAGCCAGATTGCTGTTAAAAAAAAAAAGAACAGCCAGAATACTCTAACCTGCAGGCGTGATGAAGCTCTCATTCTCTCCTGCTGGCAAGTAGGGAAGGGAAGGGACGAGCAGAGAGCCTAGAAGACTACATGCTTCTTTCATTCTGGGCCGGGGCTGCTTGCTGCCCAACATCTATCAGGCTCACTGGGCCTTTTATTATTTCTTTGTCTACAGACAGAGGTGGGCAGACGAGGCCGCTATTTAATCAAGGATCTGGTCCTGCAATCCTTTTTTGTCCACCTCTTCTATAAACATAAACAAAATTCTATACTAATTAAGCTAGTGGTATATATATACAATAATGCAAGTAAAGCTTAAATGTTATTTGTAGCCATCACATCACATCATCGAGACCATCTAGTTTTTCTTATATATGGACACACACATGTATGTATCTTGTCTTGATTCAGCTAGCCACAACTTGCATTTAATTTTAATCATGCATGGATATTTGCTAATGGGCAACACACAAACAGTACAGCCGTAAGTCGAGCCCACTACCCAGGTGTACTGTTGGTTGTTAGTCCTCATGCAGGCGCTCGTAGATCGATATGATCTCCTGCAGGTGCAGGTGCAGGTGCAGGCTGCTGATGGAGCCTCGGCGCAGGCGCTTGAGTAGTAAGTCTCCTGCTTCCAATAATACCGATGGCCAACTCCGTCTCCACGTCCTCCTTCGCCGCTGCTGCTTCATCATCTTCGCCGCCGTCACCAGCACCATCCATATGATGGTCATGCTCCTTATTATCATTCAGTTCTAGCAGAGGCAGGGCCTTACACTACATACATACATTGCAGTGTATTTTTAATTAATGGACCAGTCAATCATCGGTCCATGAACTTCAAGTACAGTTTTCACAAGCGAAATTAACTAGTAGCCTTGTTTTCTCCACCAAAATATATACAGTACTGTACATACCTGATCACGGAGCATCGCGTTCTCCATCAACAGTTTCTGCTCCTGTATGCACGCAAATTTTTTTCTTGTTAGGTTTCTATCTTATTAAGAATTTATTTATTAGGCCGGAGCGCACACCGACATAGAATTTGATCCATTGTCTTATCCAATCCATACAAACACATACCTTCTCCCTCAACTCTAGAATTTGATCCATCAGCTTCCTTTCCTGCTCAGGGCGGTCCATGCATGGATTGATAGATGCAGCAAAATGGAACAAAGATCAATGCCTGTTAATTTGTATCCATACTTGCATCGGATCATGCAATATGCAAAACTAATTAAGTAGTAGGAATATGCAGCGCTCTTGCCTTCCTTTGCCTGATTATGCTTAGGCTCTTCTCGAGCTGTGCCTCCAGTTCTTTTAGCTCCTGAACTGAACAAGATCCAAGGTTCTCTCCAAGCAGCTTCCTGTGAATAAGTTCGTGGCAATTCTTAATTAGTGTCCAGTTTCCCAACATAATCTTCCTTCTCAGCTAATTAAGGAAACACATGCAAGTAGATAAATCATCTGTCAACTGCACCTCTTGTATGTCTCAATTGCGTCTATCTTCTTTCCCAAGGTTGTAGCCTCATATTTCCACTTCTGTGGAGATACATATAAACTAATAAACATCACGTTTGCACACACAAAATTTCAGCTGCTGCGAATTTTATATATGCATACGTTCGGCGCAAAGATAATCATATACATGGCATGGGACTACATGCCTACATATGTCGTTCATCATCCTTTTGCTCACTGACCCCTGTTACTTTTATTATTGCATTCTCAGAACATTTATGCAATTAGATGGAGAAAGGTTGATCTCGTTCTACGAGATGTGACTGTAACTTAGACAAGGGAGGTAAAGGAATGAATTGGATGTACCTCTATGCCTGTTTCAACTTTCCCATTTGCAAGTGTGCCTTCCGTGTGCTTCAGGTACCGATCAATTGTATTCTGCAAGCTGTGAATTTTTCCAAGTATATTAGGCTCAATGATTGGATCCATGAAGGAAATGCTTTCATCATGTACAGCCATTTAATTTGCGTACAACTCCATTATATATAACTTTGCACTTAATATAACACGGTTTATTCAAGAACCACGCCTGATTTTAGCTAACCTTCTTATCTTTATTATGCTTTACTTATTGAGTTAAAGAATAGTTATATGTATAATACTGATGCTGGATCAATAAGTAATATTGACATATAGAATTATGGGAAGCCACAAGCAAATGACCTAAAGGCTTTGTTGTTGTATCATGCATTGCAATATATACACACTTGTACTATAATTTCATCTTTTTATAAACAAATAATGTAAAACGAAGAGGTAAAATGGTAACATAAACCTTTCAACGCATAGATAATTCAGCAAATGACTGTCCATATGTTGGCCTACGGGACTAAGCTAATTTGATAGTTGTAATTATTAATTTTATTAGGCGTAGAGAGCTATATATGAAAAGGTGTATATAAACATATAGTTCACACCTGGTCACTTACACTAATATGTAGATTTGGCATGTGTTTTCCAACTAATATGCATAATATATATGTTTCCCTTAGATAATAAGCAAACTTACAGAATTTTATTCTCTTGTTTTTCCTCAAATCAATAATGCATGCCGTGAACAAATTTTCAAACTCTCTTTTAGGAACAAGTTATCTATGGTAATTGACTATAGATTGTCATATATGAGCCAAACCAGTGAAATAGTGAGAAATAGGTGTCGTTAAACGTGAAACTGAACACCGACTCTCTAGAAGTGGAATATACCCACTTAACATTGATCAGAACTTCACTGAGAGTTATGAGAGACTAAATTGATATGAGAACTAAATTGTTCAGTACACAACACTTATACAACATAGGGCTCTTACACTCTCCATGTGGTAGTTATGTATCTTCTCGAATATCAATGTGAGACAAGTCACACTTCATGGTAGATACATATTATTTACACTTATTTAGATCTATACCCAAACTACAACGAAGTCATCTTCACTGCAATCGTAATATAGGACACCAACTCTACATAAGGTTTTGATACTTCATACTTTATCCATTATTACACACACTTATTTGTTACACCATAGTACCCATCTATCTTCTTTGGTTGTAAGGATCAATGACCCTAGAGAGATTAGTGTGATTTTAGCGGTTGATTGGCAACGTATCCACCCAAGACATCGAAGATTGAATGCCGAACAAACAATGCAAAGAAATTCAAGACCATTGAAGAAGAATTATATGCACTAGATGCTTCATAATGAGCACCATGAGCTTACATTGAATGCACTAGAGCATTTAACATTACCAAGGCCTGGTGATCAATGTTGGCTCAGTTATGAGCACCAAATAAGGGAAGAGCACATTTCTTTCACTCATTGGAAGGTTTAGTGGTGCATTGGATACTTAACTATGCTATTGTAGTTCATCTTTGGAATGTATGTTTCTAGAGCAACGGGAATGTCTCATAGGACAATAACATCAAAGAGCCTAGTGCTAAGATGGAGTTAGCACAAACCAAATGATTTGGTGCATGCACTAGAATGTTAGGTGGATCATCCGATGACATGGTCAGGGTTGCAACGGCAAGCCCAATGACTAGTTGGATTCCATGCAACAGATATTTGAATGATGACATTAAATGTGTAGTAGATTATTCAGTGCATGCAACTTAGTATCTTGAAGTGCAATGGCCACTTCCTCTTCTTAGGGTTATAAATATGCTCCTACTAGGCATTTGGTTGTTGTTGAAGCTACTAAAAGCATAAATACATAATAGAGAGCTTCACTATTCAAGATATGAGACTAGAGATTAAGGAAATTAAGGTAGGGTTTATGACTTGTTTACTCCTAGTTTAGGCTGGTTAGTGCATTGCTTTAGGCATAGTTTGCACACTTATTTTGTTGTTAGTCATTCACTCAATGAATGTTGTAATCTCAAGCTCTATAAGTATTGCAACACCACTTAACCATGCTTGTGGAGTGGCCACATGTGGTGTAGAGGGAGGAGAGACCCTTGACATTTTGGCTGAAGCTTTACCAAGGGGAGATGGTAGGGAGCACTTTGACAAAACCATGGTGAAGATCCATTCCAATTTAGGGAACCTCAATCAGCTATCCATGTAGTTAGCAACCATGAGGGTGCCTCTAGATGGAACCAATTACATATAGTGGAAAAGTATGTGCTACATTGGCAAAAATTGTGAAGCGGGAGTTTGCACTCTCTACCCCTATTTAAATTTTGTATTACTTATGGAATGTTATGGTAGTGCGACAAGTTTGGAAGTTTTGGCTTGGAAAACGTTGGTTTGTCAATCTGACTAGTTGGTCTACTTACTTGTAGAATGTATTGGCTGACAAGACACATGATTCATATGATTCTCAATGTCTATAGCCTTTGAGGACAAGTCTTCAAAAGTTAGTAGTCGCACACCTTGGAGGTAGATGGCCATGTCTATGCTCAAATTGTTCATGCACATACAAACCGCTTTAGGTTTTGTGATTGGTTGTGGGCATTGGAGGCTTGGATTTCTCCACCTATTGATGAAGTCAACAACTTTCTCATTCGCTCTTTGAGAGTTTATGTCAACTTTGTTATCTCCATTCTTTGAGTGTTGTAGAAGCACTCTTGAAAGGCATCTTGCACATGCTCCTAGTTCTAGGGCCTAGTGCTAATTTGTTGTACCAGGTGAAAGCCAGCCTAGACAATGTCTAAAGCAGTAAGAGGAGAAGAGCTCCATTGTGTGCCTTGTGTTCATGCATGTGGCGAACCTGTCCATTGAACTTGCTTAATTGCATCTGATCATAATTATTTTGGAACAACATCATGTCAACCTCCGGTGGGTATGGTTTGACATACCCTAGCGCATGTAGAGTGTGTGTGTGTCTGCATGTATTGAACCCTGACACCTTCTAAAATCCTCCTTTGTATGGCTTTGAGGGTAATTCTAGGTCTAGGTAGGCAACCACTCTAGCTAGTCAAAGCATTTTCTTCATTTGTATGGTTCATTATTGTTGGTTGCTTACTCACGGCCAACTCTTCTTCCTTCTGTTGAAGCATGGCCATCATTTGAGCCACCTGTTACTCAATGGAAGGAAGAAGAGTTGGCTGCTCTTCGAGAGTACGTGGCCAACAATATGAACCATACACATGAAGCAAATGCTTCGACTAGACATTGTGGTCCCCAACCTGTAGATGTAATTACCTCGAAGCCATACAGTGCATGCATGATTTCAAAGGCATAAAGGATTAATATATGCATGCAGACACACTACTCCATATGACCATGGTATGCCAAACCATCCCACCGGAGGTTGACATGTTATCGTCAACCGTAGTTTAGCAAGTTCGATAGGACTGACTCGCTGCATAAACGTGGATAATTGAGTTTCTAAGTCATTGCCATATGTTCATTTTTTCAAGCTTTTGTGAGATAGTTGAGTTTCTAAGTCATATGTTACAGTTTTTACAAGTGTTCTAATTAATGCAATTAGTTAGCCGAATCACCCACTACATCCGATTTAGTTTGTCAACCTAATTTGGTCGACCAAGATTAAAGTCATCCAATTTGTTGTCACCTAATCATGATATAATCAGATGGGCCAAGCAACAACAACAAGATTTGTGTTGCTGTCAGACTGGCCCGAGGGCATGGTTACAGCTACCAATATTTGTCCCAGTAGGGTTATCCTTCAAGGCTAGGGACTCACAGCGAAGAAGCTAGACTCATGCCTATTCATAGTCCTTGATTTTTTTCGTGTGTTTCGTGTGTGCCATCACACATCCACTTCAATTTGCCTAGCAACATTAATTCACATCGTGGCCCACTCTTCATCTAGTCGTGACTAACTCCACTTCCTTGGTGGGCTACTCTTCCTCAATCACTAGTGGGATTTGGATAAGGGATCCTGTCCCCCATAAACACAAGGGCAAGGCACACACACACCGTAGGATTCCTTCGCCGAGCAGCGACCCCCAAGATTCCTTCTTCTACTCCAACAATTAATGAAGTTTTATCCTCCAATCCTTTTTGTACTTCTCCATCTTCTTTGATTCTTGCTACGATAGTGATTATGTCATCTGCCTCTACGACTCTTCCCTTTGCCACTTGCTTTGTTGGATGTTGCTTTGCCTCATGCTCCACTATTGTTGTTGATCCCTGCTTCTATGCTTACTTGTTGGTTGGCTCTAGTTTTATTCAATATATTGTATAGTATATTGGTCCTAGAATATACATAACAACTATACCATTGCACCGAGTCGACTAGGCTCGAGTAGTTTGGCTGGTCAACAGCTAATGGCGACTAATCAGATGGTCGGTCCTGTGGTGACGACTAGGATCGACTAGGTGGTTTGAAAATATTGATATGTTATGGATAATAAAGTATTTCAAACAATAGTCAGTTTGAAAACATTGATATGTTATGGATTATTTTAAGAAGAATGAGTTTGTGGGGCTCTGATGTTCCTTTTTTATATATGAACTATTCATATCCACCCTTATTTTTGGTTGGCACATGACTGCGATAGTATGCATGAAAAATCAGGAAATACACAAGGAAGTCATCTTCCCGAGAATAATGTATCTATGGTGCACAAGTCATAAGTGACCCAACTATCATATACTCCCTCTGTTCCAAATTATAAGTCATTCCAAGAATTTTGGAGAGTCAAAGCATTTTTAAGTTTGACCAAAAATATAGAGAGAAATATAAAAATTTATGTCATAAAATAGGTACATTATGAAAATATAACTAACAAAGAATCTAATGATACTTGGTTGGTACCAAAAATATTATTATTTTGCTATATAAATTTGGTCAAACTTGAAAAACTTTGACTCTCCAAGATCCTTGGAATAACTTATAATTTGGGATGGAGGGAGTATGTATGGAAGCATGATAGTGAAGATGAGCTGTAGTAGCCACTATATGTGTCCATTAGTTCAATGAAACTCTTCCGTCCAAAAAAGAATTTGGAGGCTCGACATTTAATTCGCCTCTTGGTCTTTGCGTTTGAGGGAGTTATGCCTTCTATATATGGACGGAGGGAGTAATTAAGTATTCCCTCCATCTAGAAAAGAATATAATTCCCTAGCATAATTCCAAGCCAAACCATCTGGATCTAAATGAAAAAGATTATGAATAATTTTTGTTTGTGTAATAGTGGGCTTGATGGGTATAGTTCAATTCCGGAACCAATATTGAGAAATAACACAAATTAATGAGCTTAGAAAGATGAAATCAAATATATGTCGTTCATCAGATTAAGAAGTGGGCTTTACATCATGTTCCTCAAGAGTCTTGAGTAGTGGGCTATACTTGATACTCATCTACGTTCAAGTTACATTATATGTACCAGTTGGACTGTGTGATATTTGATTAACTAAGAGTTGTCTGTAATAATAGGTTAGCATATTATATTGACATCTTTTGAGTAGTGGGCTAACTTTTGTTTTACATTTTTATCTCTTCAGAGGGAGAATTACTGTATGTGCACTAGCCTTCGGTAAAAGAGATTTTGCACAATGATGCAAAAGAGAACACAAGGGCATATATGCGTGGGAGAGATATACAGTGTTTGTTGACTGTATTTCATGTGTACTAGCTGTTGGTTACAAGAGAAGTTGTTCCATGTTAATCATAGTGCTACAACTATAGGTTGATGAATTAATTGCCACTAACTAAAGAGATGGAGAATAACCCGACTCATCATATATAGTACCTTGTATTTACAGATGCAAGTCAAAAGCATGTCGCTGACCACTGCCAATAGTACAAAAGCAATGTACGAATGAACTGATGATTGACAAGTGAAAATAAGTTTGACTGATCGCCAGTGTTGTTTCTTTTCGTAGGCGTTCTATTGAGAGGTTTATCTTTTACCTTCAGAGAAAGGGTCCGGTCCGGGAGAATATATAAAAAATGAATTGAATGAAGAGTGAAAAATAGATAAACAAATACAGTACATATAGCTAGCGATTCTGTAGAGTTCCGTTATTGTTCGAATTAGTGAGCAGCATTCTCTACTACTTGCGTTTTTTTAATTTAATTTACCGGTCCGTCTGCGTATATATCAGTGTTGTAATCTATCTAAACTCCAAGAAATAATATGCACGAATTGATGAATGTTGTGGATCTAGCAGTGTACTGTGTATTTGTATGATATAGGAGTATATATATACATGCTGGTTGCATTGGATGCAGAAAGAAAAAACAAGCGAGGATGCATGGATAATCAGCATTTTAATTCTACCTATTTCATGCACACACGTACTGTGTAGGATTAATCTTGGAATTAGTACCCAAAACACACACGGCCGGGCCGCCGGGAAAGAGAAGGAAGGAAGTAGGCACGTCGTACGGCTGATGACGAAACGAAGCAAAGAAAAGAGGAATGAAGAACAAAGGCCATGGCGCGACTGTACGTACTCGGCGGCGGAGGCGAACTGGTAGAGGCGGCCGCGCGGGGAGAAGACGATGAGCGCGACCTCGGCGTCGCACAGCACCGACAGCTCGTACGCCTTCTTGAGTAGCCCGCTCCGGCGCTTGGAGAAGGTCACCTGGCGGCTCGTGGAGTCCTCGATCCGGCGCATCTCGCGCCGCCCGCGCCGCCCCTGCTTGTTGGCGGCGGCGTTTCCGTCGGGCACCGGCGCCGGCGCCGGCGCATCCACGTCCATGGCGGCCGCCGCGGTGGCCATCACCATGAGATGGTCGGGTGGTTGACGGATCTGCATGATGCCTTGCCGGCGGCGAATCGGAGCGGATGGGAGCTGCAGGTGCCGCCCTGCCGGGCTTAATCTGGTAGCGTTGGGGATTTGTAGGGATGCGATTTTTGGAGGAAAAAAGGGGCAGTTTTATTACTTAGAAAGGAAAGGGTCGAGGAGCCACAAATGGCAACAGCTGACTGGCTGCCCACTGGCGACCCCCTGGCCCTGGCCATCATTCACATGGACATGGCTTTCCTTCCTCTTCCTCCAAAGAAAATCTCCCACTAAGGTCTTGTTTAGTTCCGAAAAAAATTCGGATTTCGACACGGTAGTATTTTCGTTTTTACTCTCTCTATTTCAAATTGTAAGTCATTCCAAAAATCTTGGAGAGTCAAAGTATTTTCATATTTGATCAAAATTATAGAGAGAAATATTAAACTTTGTAACGTAAAGTGAGTATACTATAAAAATATAATTAAGGAAGAATCTAATGATACTTAGTTGATATCATAATAATAATTATTTTATCATATAAGTTTGGTCAAACTTAGAAAAGATTGACTCTCCAAAATTTTTGGAATGACTTACAATTTGGGATGGAGGGAGTATTTGACAAATAGTATCCCATCATGGACTAATTAGACTCAAAAGATTCATCTCGTGATTTACAGGCAAACTGTGCAATTAGTTTTTATTTTTGTCTATATCTAATGCTTCATGCATGTGCTCCAAAATTTGATGTGACGGAGAATCTTAAAAAGTTTTTGGTTTTCGGGGTGAACTAAATAAGGCCTAAGTGTTTCCACATTTGTTTCCTCCTCAGCCTGTTAACTTGATGTGGAATTATTCCTTCAAATTAAATATACTCTAACAAGAGCAACTATATATACCACTTATAACCATCAAATGGTTGGTCGAAAACCATAGTTCTATAGGGGTCACTTTGACGCACTTCATCAAATAATTAACAAGATTGTCGATCGCACATTACAATTTAGTTGAGTCATATTGTGGTAGGACAAGATCAAGGAGCTCTCTCTATTTATATTGGTCATCTTTGTTTAATTTGTTTTTGTCTTCTTACTTTTGGAATCGTTTTGAGTTGTAAATTGATTGAATGACCTTTAGGAACCTACAAGGTGTTCGCTATAGCTTGCTGCAGCTATTGTTACTATAGTAACCGTATAGAGAAAATTGCAGCCGCATCTTACGGTAGCATTTATAGCAATCATAGCTGAACAGACTATCCTATAGAGTCATAGTTAGAAAAATAGAGAGACGATTGTATTAACGCTGGTGTCTAGCTAATAAAGCTCTCTCTTTATTCGCAAAAAAAAAAAAAATATGTGTCATGGCCATTAGCCCATCAGTTGACATAGTCATGGCCACTAGCCGTGCTTGAAAGTGGATAGAGATATTAATTATTTTTTTTATTTTATTTTATTTTATTTTATTTATATAAAAACGACATGTACGGTGTGGCATAGGGCCGGGGTGACGGACGGCACTCCCCTAGTCCTAGAGCACTTGGCGTCCTCCATCTGCAAATAGAAAAAAAAGGTAAAGCAAAGCAACCCAACCTTTGCAACAGCCAAAAGGTATAATAGAGGATCATACCCCTACTGATTCTGCTCGCTAGTGATGATGGCACCTGCCGGCAAATATATATGCACTCATTGTGTTAAGAGTTATTTGGATACATATGGATTGAGAAACAAATGCTAGCTACCCCCTCAATTCTAAATTATAAGATGTTTTACTTTTAATTTTTATAGATGTATAGAAAGCCAAAACATGATATAATTTGGATTGAAGCCAGTGTCTCAAAAATTCCGCTAACAACTTTTTATTAGGTGAACCGTGTTTATCTAGACCTGTTTGAGTCTTTAAGATAATACTCTCTCCGTCCTAATATATAAGGCGCAATCACTTTTTATTTATATCCCATAATATAATAGCTCTCTCTCATACATCAATACAGTAGTACTAGTATTGAGAGAGAATTAAATATGATCTTGATTTTTGAACCAAAGGTAGTTAAGCCTTATATACTAGGACGGAGGGAGAAGTTAACTGCATTTAGTTATGAAGAGCCACCTAATAAAGTAAGAAAAAGGTAGTGCAAAACACAAAGAGTAAAGAATTGCCTTAAATAGAGACTTATTTTTTTTTAAGAACCAGCAGCAAGAGCGTGCCGGGTATGTATTAATAGAGAAGAGATTTACAAAAAATAAAAAACATGATTACCTCCTAAAGGGTAGAAGAGCCTAACAACAATACCTCCAACGAAGGATGTGCACCAAAGATGACACCATTATCAGCTGCAGCCAAAGGCTTGGTAGGACCTTTGCTCGAAAACCCCTATGCCCTAGCCCCAACCTAGCCGCACTACGACTTAGAGCAACCAAAAACTACACTAAACCGCCGCCAGTAGTGTCATGAAAATCTTGCGAGTAACTATGTTCTTATGTTGTTCATAACTAAAGGGGAAAATGTTTTTTATTTAGGACAAATAAAGTAAGTGAGAATAAGAAAAGTATTAGTAAGAATTGAGAGGGAGCTGCTGCTAAATTTATGACCACCACATGCATTGTATTGTATTGTAGGCCTTATTTAGTTTGTGAAATTTTTTAGATTTGGCTACTATACTATTTTTGTTTTATTTGGTAATTAATATCTAATCATAAATTAATTAGATTTAAAAGATTTGTCTGTATAATTAGTTATTTTTTATTTATATTTAATGCTTTATGTATATGTCTAAAAATTTGATGTGAGACGATGAAAAGAAAATTTTTGAGAACTACAATACATGGCCTTGTTTACTTCCACCCAAAATTCTAAAAATTTTCAAGATTCTCCATCATATCGAATCTTTAGACGCATGTATAGATTATTAAATATAGACGAAAATAAAAACTAATTACACAGTTTAGTCGAAATTTACGAAACAAATCTTTTGAGTCTAATTAGTTTATAGTTGGACAATAATTATTACAAACAAACGAAAATGGTATAGTGTCGTGAATTTTTTTCCAACTAAACACGGCCTAAAGCTGGGATGTTGAGATTGGAGAAAAGCGACAAGTGGCAGCGCAGAAGGGGTTGGGTCGAGTGCCAGCGTGTGCCACCACTCACAGCCCCAACGTGGCAGGAGGCTATTGCTTTCGTGGACCCCACAGGCGTACGGTACCAAGCCGTCCGTACAGACGAACCAGCCATAGCAAGACACGCGTGCCGGCAGGACCAGCGCACCCGAGGTCCCCCCACGCCGACACGACTCACGAGGACGAGCAGCCACCACGATGCCAAAATGTTATTTTATTTATCAGCACCTGGAGGTGCTAGTCGCGAAATTAGGTCTGGTTTAGTTCTATTTTTATAAAAAAAAAATCAGATTTTTCGTCACATCAAATTTTGTAGCACATATATAGAATATTAAATATAAATAAAAAATAACTAATTGTATAGTTTATCTATAATTTGCGATAAATTTTTTGAACTTATTTAGTCCATAATTGAATAATATTTGTCAAATACAAACGAAAATACTATAATGTTCATTTTGCAAAAAAAAAAAAAACTAAACAAGGCCAACAATATCTTCAGGAACCGTGGCGAGCCACATATTTTAGCAAGGCGTGTTGTGGCCACCATCCAAATACCCTCTAAAACTTGTCTCGATTTCTATTAAGACCGACCTAATGTGATGTTTTCTCAAACTCATGGCTCCAGGGGCGGATCCACTTAAGGTGCATGGGGGTACAACTGTGCCCCAGAAATTTTATAGAGATATTAAGTATATATACTCATAATACATTATTATATATCTATATACCACTTTATTAAATAGCAATATTTTTAGCCTAAGTACTCATCCATCATCCAAGATGAAAAAAACACTCTATAATTTAATATCATAGTAGCATTGAACCCAAAATATACCGATCCACACAACACAAAGACTAAGAAAAGATGGAATAAAGTTAGAAAAGATGGCACAAGACTAAGTTGAGCTTTTTGTCATTGCAAAAACGTTAAGAAGTTTGAGTATGGATCTCTCTTGACAATAAATCAAATTTGGAGGCGATGAATGATATTGTCGAATTGAATCTCACACCTAAACTATTCTATAGTTATTTGGTGGTATCTATAATTGGCAAGTTAATTCATATAGGTTTGTACCTCCATGATTGAAATCTTAGATCTGCCACTGCATGGCTCACTGTGTTAATATCGTAAAAAACGTCTCTAGTGTAACAACGCCTTGTACTTAGGCCTTGTTTAGTTCCCGATGCGAAATATTTCGCGACACTGTAGCACTTTCGTTTGTTTGTGGTAATTATTGTCCAATTATGGACTAACTAGGCTTAAAAGATTCGTCTTGTCAATTTCGACCAAACTGTGTAATTAGTTTTTATTTTTGTCTATATTTAATACTTCATGCATATGTCTAAAGATTCGATGTGACGGGAAATCTTGAAAAATTTTGAGTTTTTGTGTGGAAGTAAACAAGGCCTTACAACAAAATACTCTCTTCTTTAGTATACAACTTTAGGGTGTCAGCTACATTTCCAGTAGCTGTGTGTAGGAGGCCCATTGCTTTTAGGAAGAAATAAGAAGTGCTGGTTGGTTTGGTGGCAGGATCGAGGTATAGGCTTTGGATACTTGTGTGTCTGAGAGAGAATTGAGTAGGGGCACATGCATAATTTAGCTTGTACACTGAGTTGGCCTTGGGCATAGAATTGCATTCTTTGCCGGACGAGAAGAGAGCATGAGACAACGAAGAAAAGATTATGACAACTAACTCAATGATATCCTGAACTATGGATAGGAGCCACACACCAAATTGATTGAGAAAGAAAATATTGTAACAAATAGTAATATCAGTCACGTGTATTCCCAACTCCTCGGCCTGATAATCACACCTTTGGATGTCAAGTTGAGATTTTTCCAGAATAACATCAATTGTCATGTAGGTAGCATTTTCATGAATCTATAAGCAATTTGATCTGCAGAGCTGAGGCAACCAACATGTTCTCTTACCCATCAATAATCTATCTTATCGTGTTTTATTCTAGCATGTAAGACATGTTTACCTCACAGATACTTGACACTAATATTGTCACACTAGAAACAAAGTCGTAGAGAGGATGTGAGATCTTCAATTCATCAAGTAAGTTATGACTCTGTATTATGTATATCTGGATATGTTAGGGTTTCATGTGGTCAAGCCTTGATATGTTTGGGACTATACAAACTTATTTTGTACTGTTTGTTGACTCAACACCACATCAGCACCAACGTGGTATATGCCACGTCAGCGAAACCACCTTGAAAACTGTCTTTGAGAGTTATTTATATGGTTTTTTTAGTAATGTAAGGATATAATAACTGGTTTTCTAATTGGGGAGTGAAGTAGACAACTATCAATATTTTAGAGGAATAAGTATAATTTTTCCTTGTGCGAGCCACGCTCGCTCGCTGTTCCCTGGTCCTAGGACATTCTCCCCTGCGCATCACAATCCCTGGCTCTCCCAAGCCACACACATCCAGCCACCTTCAACTTGGAGGCCGTGCTGCTCTCCCGACATCGCCACTCGTGTTTAATCATTGGGTCCTTATTAGAGTATAAGATAAGATTAATAATAGAGCCAAGTTATCCAACAAAGTAGTACGGAGTTACTCGTATGTCCAAATGGCCTAACCTGGGCCAAAGAAGCAAATTAAAGGAACTGGACTTGGCCCAGGAACTAGTCAGGCTTAGATGGCAGCAAATTAAAGGACTGTGCTTGGCCCAGGAACGAGTCAGGCCTATTCGATGGCAGCAAAGGATGAGATGCACATGCTAATTGCTGATGCCAAACAACAACATACCCTTTGCGACTAGGAAACCACACAACATCTTGCTGGTGAGTGTGTGTACGTACGCTAGGAATTGAAGGTTTGGTTTAGGGTCCTGGCACCCATTGCATTGCCCTTCGATCGCTTGCTGCATTTATATATGCTGCCACACCGGGCATAGACGATTTCCTTGAGCAGCAATATAATAGCCATGACCATGATATACATGCATGATGAGATCATGCATCCGGCCGGCCGATCGATCCATCCATCCAATTTACCTCAACTTCTAGTTCTAGCTAGCTAACTGCTCAATTTTATTTATTTACCATAAATTAAAACTGCATGTATGTGCACGCTATATATCATCAGCTGCAGTTACTAGCTAGCTAGCTAGACGCGGTCGTCGGCGTTGTTGTTGTTGTTAGCAGTAGTGGTGGTGGTGCCGCGGCCGTTGGTTCTGATCGACGACGACATCATGGTCCCGTCCCGTTGAGCTGCTGCTGCTCTTGTTGTTGTTTGAGGTGCTTCATCTCTCTGCCTTTTCCCCAGAGGAAGGCATAGAGTCCGAGGATGATGAGCGCGTCGCCGAGCAGGCTGCCGACGGAGACGTCGGTGCCGAGCAGCAGCGAGTCGAGCACGGTGGTTGCGACGAGCGAGAGGGAGTTGAACATGGACGGGTAGATGGGGCCTCGCCTGGTGATGGCCCATGAGATGATGCAGAAGGTGGCGGCGGTGTTGAAGACCCCCGAGTAGACGACGGTGACCAGGCGGAGGTCCCACGACAGCCGCCACGTCGTCGACGCCGGGTCGCCCCTGCTGATGACGGCGCCGATGGCGAGCGCCTGGACGGTGCCGCAGACGCAGGCCAGCATCGTGGACAGGTACTTGCAGGGGAACACCCTGCCCACCCGCGTCTGCACGACGAACCAGAGCGCGTAGGCCAGGCAGCTGCCGCACAGGTACACGGTGCCCAGCGGCATGTTGCGGTGGTGCTGCGGCGCCGTGGCGGCGCGGTGCCGGAGCAGGTGCGTCGGCCACGGGTGCAGCAGCGGGCCCCTGTACAGGCTGGCCACCATGGTGCCGCCCACGCACACGGCCGTGCCGGCCATCTTCGCACGCCCCGGCCACGTCCCCGCCGCCAGCTTCTCCACGCGGAGCAGCACAGCCATCAGGAAGGTCGCCACGGGGATCAGGTTCAGGAAGTTGACGGAGATGGCGGCCGTGGTGGCGCGCAGGCCGTAGTAGTGGAGACCCATGGCCAGGACGATGCTCAAGAGCGCGCTGATGGACATCCAACCCATCACCTTGAGGGTCACCTTGCGCACCATGGACCTGCACCCATCATCACCGCCACACATGCTTAATTAGCTGCTTGCTCTGTTAATTAACATGTTATTATTTCTTTATATATATGTGACTACTAGCTAGTAAAATGAATATACAGTGCTAATCGACTGAACTGAATATATGTATAGAAAGAGATCGAACAATATTATATACAAAATAATTAAACATGACACGGGGAGCTTGAGCTTGGCAATAGTACTGTGTGTGACATTGCGTGGAAGCAGAGTGTGGTGCTGGGGTAGGTCTGGCCTGTGCTGACTGATAGCCTGCTGGCCGCACATCACACACACAGGTCTGCTAGCTGCTAATGATACAGTGATAAAGCAGTTATCAGCCAAACTGCCAAAGTAAAGATGAATGCGCATGAGACACGACTGCATGCTGTAACTGACAATATGAGTGTTAATTACTACTAATTTGCATCCCAGCCATGTTAAAATAAACCTACATATGGTACTTCCCATGCATGCCAAATATTTTCCGTAGTGCGACTACTTTCAGAAGATGTGTAGACTACATAGTGATGAATATGTGGTTAAAGATAACTCAATTGGCATCAACTATCTGTTTTACAGAGGAAGAGAATACCCTAGTATGGCAGTTCAGTACAGTTCTAGTGGTGTCTATTCCTCCCAGCCAGAGTCCAAAGTTATTAATTTTAGGGCCATGATGACTCCTATTCACATATTCCTGCTCTGTGGAGAATTGAAGTTCCTCCCAGAGGACACTTGTTTCTTTGTCTGTTGTCGAAAAATAAGCTCTAGAGTAGAGATAACTTAAGTTTGAGAAGGAAGGTAGACGACCCATCTTGTGGTGCTAATTTCTTAGCTGTTGGCTAAGATGTGACTAAGTGATAAAAATTTTGTGGTTTGTTAATATCTTTTCTGCTGCGGCCCAGTGGGGGCTATGGAAACTAAGGAATGGTTTGTGTCGTTTTCAGGAGGATACTTGGAAGGATGTGAATTGTGGTCATGGTCCAGGGCTGGTTGATTCGATTCTCGATCTGCACATCTGACCACCACCAGGAGTACGACTCGGAACTTGCCGAATTGTAAAGAATTGCAGCAAGTCCAGCAGGAATGACATGTTGAAGCATGCAAGAGATCAATGGGAGAAGTTTCTTATACCTGAACCCTGAATGCTACAAAAATGGGAAATAAGACAACTAGCCTGCCGGCCGAAGCAGTCAAATGGATGAATTTGGCTTGGCCCTATAATAATAACTCTACAAAAGTTATCGAAATAATAAACGACCTTGTTTGTTGGCCATTATTAGTTGAATGATGATGAAACCTGGCCTGATCGAGCAAAAGGAAAGAGAAGCTAGCTAAGTCCGTCCAAAGTGCTACAACTACCTTAATTAGCCAGTACGACGACGATGACCTTTCATTGTTTTCAAAAAAAAAAGTGAAAAGGAAAAAAGAACAAAGAAAAAAAACATGCACTCACTGCACATCCTTGTCTGTGTATAACAGAATACTACACAATACAGAGAACACGACACCTGAGATATGAGTTTTGTCTCATCCAGGTTGGGGAATTATATATATATATATATATATATATATATATATATATATATATATATATATATATATATATATATATAAATTTA
>Ga0182004_10000633_pt1 | contig 22557 bp, 17 predicted proteins | sample Sormic07211540_1_FD_120479 | JGI IMG/M metagenome (GOLD analysis project Ga0182004, IMG submission 120479) | Endophyte microbial communities from Sorghum bicolor roots, Mead, Nebraska, USA - 072115-40_1 MetaG | ecosystem: Host-associated > Plants > Roots > Unclassified | place: USA: Nebraska...
AAGGAAGCAGCAAACGTGAAAAAATTGTTGTCATTAAGAGCAACAAAAACTACAAAATGTTTTTATCAACAAGTCCCCCCCCCCCCCCCCCCTCCTCCTCCTCCTCCTAAGAGTCAAAATGTCATACTTAAAACAACAGGTAGTTGTCTTCTGTACATGTCCTGGCTATACTTTGAGGCTAAGAGGAAACTTGAAAAAAAATTGCTCGGATTTACAAATCAGAACATAGAGCAAAAAAATCCCCTCACTGGCAACCCAGAAAAAAGAGTGGCAGGGCATCAGTCTATGGCTCTTGCGGTTGGTTTGGGCCCTCCTAGCTGGGGGTAGTTGCAGTGGTTGCTAGCCCAGAAAGTTGTGATTGGCCAAGGTTATGGTGCTTCCCTATAGGGTGAAGGCGGGTTTGAGAGGTTTTCTCAGCCTGTTTTGTTTAGGCTCTTCTTGGGGAGGCTGTCCATAGGGTTGAGTATTTTTTTTAATTGTGTTCAGGAAAAACTGAATAGTACCTGCAAATATGAGTGATATTCTTCCATGGACGAAAATGGGAGATCAAACTAATCACATATGCACATTTCATGCCTCAGACAGGCTCCTAAGCTCGTCGCAGTGAGGTGTAGGGTAGTCCTTGGCCCATTGGCGCCGTTGGAGTTCCACATGGCAATATCTTCCAAGTAAACTCTTATAGTCCTTCAAAACATGCTGTTCAAGATTCTCTCTAGACTGACTCCCCAGTGGAAACCGCTGATCAAAATCTTGTTTGCTGACAAAGTACTCCACCCCTTGGTTTTGAGTGACCCTTGAAATGGGAAAGTAATATGTCTTTTGAAGGGAGTACTCAGACCGACGCGCTGGAATAAATGCAAGCGAAACAATGAACAGTACCACCACAAGGTGAATTAACACTGTTACATTTATGCCGGAACTACCCTGCATTGAATGTTCCCTTCTCTGTTGCTGTTGCCTGCCTGTTCCCCTAGCCCTGTAGGTATTCTGAGCATGGAACAGATTATCATGGGTGCCATAAAAGAAGGACCTGAATATTTCATCAGGATCAAAATCTTCTTCGTAGTTATAGAAGCCACTTCTTGCTGGCCTCCTCCGCCTAGCAGCTCCCCGCCTCATGACATTGGGATATTGCTCATTGAATTCATGGTCCTCAATGGTGCCTGTCTGATCATAAGTCCTTCGTGACTGATCATTGCTTAGGCACTTGAAAGCCTTGCTTACCAACTTGAAAGCATCCTCTGACCCAGGAGCCTTGTTCTTGTCAGGATGAACCTTCAGTGATAACCTCCTGTAGGCCTTCCTAATTTCCTCCACAGAGCATCTTCTCTCTACACCAAGAACTGCATAGTAATCCTTCTTTTTCCTGATATCCTGAACCACTCTAATATTCTCCTCAGTGTAAGCCTGATCAACATTTAAAGGACCAACAGATTCTTTTGGTGTTTTGGGGTCTACACGAGCTTGGCCTCTTCCAGTCTTGTCTTTGCAAGTAGCACTGTTCAGGATGCCAACCTTCTCAACTGGGCTCAACAAATCATCAAGTGGAAGACTCGGGTCCAATCTTTGAGCAATTTTAACTAATTTTTCTGCACGCTGCCTATCCCCAGATGCAAATGCAGATTTTGCAAGCTTGACAGACCTCAAGGCCTCATCTTTGTTCCCATCCATGAGTCCAATCAGCTGTGGGTAAAATAGGCCAAAACCTCAAACTGATGACCTACGAAACAAAAATACTGGATTAACAAAACAAAACAAAACAAAACAAACTACCATCTAATAAAACTGGCTAACGAACACCAATCGCCATGAGATAAAATGATATCTACAAAAACATTACAGGAATTTCGCAGGAATTAGTTCAATTTCATAGGAAAAACGCAGGGAACAGGACAATTTCCGGCGTTCCAAAGGGGGCCTAAATATTAGATGGATCCTCTATAGCCGCATGAGTTATGCACATCCTAATAAAACAGAATGATCACCTTATCAATTCAGAACTACACCAACATCATAGGATAAACCAGCCGAGAAAGACCGCATGCCCTCATCGGCCTTCCGCATCATCTAAACAGGACATCAACATGCAAGAAACAGGGCGATACCATCCCTAAACAATCCTCTCCTAAACCTCGATGTGTCGCGACACCTCGAAGTCACCGAGAAGAACCGGCCGCGCGTCGACCGAATCTGAGAGGAAACTTGCATATTTGAAAGCTGGGGATGATTTGAGACCGATGGATCAGGGAGCTCACCGGATAAGAGCGAGGGGAGGAAGATCACACCCCCGCCACCGGAGAGGGGAAGGAAGCCTTCGGAGGAGAGGAGACGGCACGGCGAAAGGCGCTGCACTTTTCTGCTAAGACCCTCAGATTTTCTATATTTTAATTAAATAAAATCGGGAGAGCGGCTGGTGCTGCTGCTACTTCTGGACTGGGCCCGCAAAGGCCCATCCCCAGCCCGGTAGGGATCCACGAACCGCCACTAGATTCCACGGCGGGGCGCGAATCCCAAAGCGAGCAATCCACAATTCCCAGCACCAGCACCCTCGCGCCGGCATCCGCCGAAGCTCCTCGACGCGAGCCCTCCTCGCTCCTCGCCGCCGTCGAGTCGTCGCAGGTGAGGCAACGCGAACCCCTCTCCGCCCCGGCCGGGAGCCGCAGTCCCCCGGTCGAAATCTAGTGTGCAATTCTGTTCCCGTAGCAGGTGCTGCTTCTGCAATTATTTTTTCTCGTCCCGGGCGTTTCGGCGCCCAGAATTCGATTTGTTCCTGGCCAGGATTACTCGGTTTTAGTAGTTGTGGACTTGTTCCCGTGATGCCGCACCAGTTCGGCAGTTTATCCGTAACAGTTTGCTTGGAATTGTTCCCTACTGCTGGCTGATTCAGTATCCTTGTTGCAGCAACGATGACCCGGCGGAACGGCTGTACGATCTACGTGGGCAATCTCCCCGGCGACATCCGCGAGAGGGAAGTAGATGATCTCTTCTACAAGGTGAGTCCCTATATACTGCAGGGCTTATCGTCGAAAGCTAGATCGGTGGGGATGTTGTTGTGGTGTCAGTCAAGCCTGCGAGTATGATATGGGGAGATTAGAGGAGTGTTGGTATGATATGGGGAGATTAGATGAGTGTTGGGAATAGTTGCCTTTAGAAGTGGCTCAATATTGCTGAAGTGGAAGAGATGCCTATGATGTAGTGTAGGGTTTGCTCATATTGATATTTGAAGCGCAATAGAATCTTGCTCTGAGTTTTATAATTGTGCGTTGGACCATGTACTTGTTTTTTTATTTTGTTTTCGCTGTGTAATCACCACCTATTTTGGCAATGATTTAAAGTTCTGTTCGTTGTGGACTTCACCACTGCTAACTGTGTTTTGCCTTCTAACACCATCTAGTCCAATGGATGGAGCTCTGGGAGGGAAGGCAATGTGGATTGTGAATGGTCAATTTTTGTTTGTATCTCTACTTTGGTTGATTCACTTTCATCTAGATGTTAATTTTATGTTTTACCTTCTGCTTCTACAGTATGGACGTATCGTGGAAATTGACTTGAAGATTCCACCAAGGCCTCCTGGTTTTGCTTTTGTTGAGGTAAGTAGGCTGGTGTCCGTTCGATATGAGGATATTTTGTACTCATTAGATTTACAATCATAATTTGTGCTTGGTTCAATATTTTTTTTTTATCACAAACCTTGTGTTGTCAGTGGTGATATTTTAGGAGGTTTTATACCTTCTTTTAAGATAACTAAAAAGAATATTGCCTGAAACGCTTATTGTTCCAACATGTCTAATGTACACAACAATGATAACCGTGGAATAGATCAGTAATGGTAAGTACTCTATTAAATGTTAAGCAAGGATTACTAAATTATTCTCTAAAACCTATAACACAGACAGGCTAAGATGATGGAAGACTAACAACACAGTGATGCATTTTGCAGTTTGAGGATCCACATGATGCTGAAGATGCAATATATGGCCGTGATGGATACAACTTTGATGGCCATAGGTTGCGGGTAGGTGGATCTTGAGAGAGCTCCTGGTTACAGAGATGATAGCTATCTGAATTCTTCTAATGTTATTTATACTTTATATCCAGGTGGAATTAGCTCATGGTGGACGAGGCCCATCTTCTTTTGATCGATCTAGCAGCTATAGCAGTGCTGGGCAACGCGGTGCCTCTAAACGTTCTGATTACCGTGGTTTGTATTTTTTTATTCCCAAATTTCAAAGCTTCAGCAACTTGAAATCTCTCTCTGATCTTACTGTATTGGTTCATTGATTATGCAGTTATGGTTACTGGATTACCTTCTTCAGCATCATGGCAAGATCTCAAGGTTTGCTAAAGATCTGAGGTCATTAGCTATTGTTTTTGCCTTGTAATCCTTAATTTTACTTTCATTCAGGATCATATGCGGCGAGCTGGTGATGTCTGTTTCACTGATGTGTATCGTGAGGCTGGAGGTTAGTTTTGACACGTTCTGATGTTATCAATTTATTACACATTAGGCTCACCTTTTGGATAGCATGACTGTCATTCAAACTGTACCATGTCATATTTTAGAAGGAATGCCTATTAATGCTCGTACATAATTTTATGTTTATGACTGCAGCAACTATTGGAATAGCTGATTATACTAACTATGAAGATATGAAACATGCGGTATGTTTTAAAGTGTTCTCTTCATCTTCCCTTTAAAATAGAGGTTATGCACTGTCATCGGAAACTTTTTTAGTTTTTTTTTTTTTTTTCATATGGTTGATCACTGGAAAATGACAAATTTCATGATATGTGTAATCTTTGTACCTTTCCATGCATACTTGCATATTTCCATGAAGATATGTACTGACAACTAGTTACTTTTAGATAAGGAAGCTAGATGATTCTGAGTTCCGTAATGCTTTTTCAAGGACATATATCCGGGTATGGTCATTTTTGTCCTGATGATTTTGATTAGCAGTACCCAGATGCTGTATCGACACATTTGTTTCACCTTCTCAACTGAAAATTAGCATGCTCTCATCAATTGTCTTACTATAGGTGAGGGAGTATGATGCTAGGCGCAGCCGTTCTCGCTCCAGAGGCAGAAGCCGTAGCCGCTCTAAGTCAAGAAGCAGAAGTCATAGCCGCTCATACTCAAGAAGTAGAAGCCGCAGTTATAGCAAGAGTAGGAGCCCAAGGTATATTTTTTCAATTGTCTTCATGCTCAAATGTTGACTAGGGCACATCTAAGATATTAACATTCATTTTTTTTTGTTGATTCAGATCTAGATCTGCTTCTCAGTCAAAATCACCTGTTAAAGCAAGGTATGAACAGTTAAATTTGGTATTGATTATTGAATGATTGAATGGTTTGAAATTTGGGAAATTTCTGTTTTCAAGAAACTAATGGTAACTCAAGATATTGGTATCTAACAATTGCAGGGGAAAAATATCAGTAGCCTAGGTTTTTTTAGATTTGTTTTGAAATTTTCCTTTCTGTTATTGTACTTTATGGCTTAAATTATGTTTGTTGATGCTGTATTTTTCATTACATGAATTTGGGTTTTCACTGCATCTGATTATTAACATGTAACATTGTGTGTGACTGTATTTCTTCATTGTTGAAGATTTGCTCTTTTCTTCACTAGATTGGGGCATTGTGAGGATCTGGGGATTGCATTGGTAGGATAATGGAATATTGAGAACATGATGATGGTTTGGAACGTTGGATAGTCAGCTGGATTGTGATGCACTGTATGACAAGTGGACTGCAACCAGCAATAGGAGCAAGATAGGGCTGGCACCAAAACATATATGGACTGGAATTTGTGGTATAATCGAATACTGTTGACTTCAGCATTTCCATTCTGAAATATAAAACCTTGGTCTTAATGATGAGGTTGTGCCCTTATCCTCAGCTTTAACATTGAGGATTTTTTTTTTTAAAAAAAGGTTGCACATCAGAAAAAGAAAGCTCTGGCCCTGTTGGACCATTTCAATCCATGTTGGCTGTATCGTTGTTTGCTGAATGTAATTTTCTCTTATGAGAAATTGCAATTTCTAAATAGATTTTGAGCTTCCTTGTATATCCTTGAAAACAACTGAATGATGGAGGCATGAGTATATATATGTATGGGTTCTACGATATTTGGGTTAAATCATATTTTCATGCAGCATTATGGACTAACATTTTTTATACATTTTGCAGATCACCATCCAGATCCCCTCCTGTTTCTGTAAGTTTTTGAAATAAATAACGCATTTTTATCCAATACTTTTTTATGTGACCAGTTGAGTGTTGTACAGCCCCCACGTGACAAGTCTATAAGCAGGAGTCCTGCCAGGAGCAAAAGTCTGCCCCGATCTTGTTCTCCGGTATGTTTTCAACGGCACCAAACCTTCATACTATTAGTCACTTGTTGGTATTCTAATGCTAAAGCATATATTATATGTGTTTTGTCTGGTTGATTGCAGGCAAAACCTGAATGAATCAGATTCTGCACTTGAAACATTCAGAAATGCAGAGCTCAAGCTAAAAGATTGCTGTACGGATTATGAGCACTGTGCTAGTAGCATTGCTATTCCTTCTATATTTTTACAAATACTCTGTTCTTTGAGGAGGTCACTGTATGCTCTACTTTGTACTTGACATGGTGCAAACGTTGTTGAATTTTAAACTTAGCAGAACGATGGCTTTGATTAGCTCCATTCATTGGTCGAGCTCCATCCATTCCTTCCAAATCTTAACTGAACATAGCAAAACATTGTTGTATGGAGTCATTGTTATTCTTTGATGCACTCCCTTGTGGAAAAACAAAATTGGAATTCTACCACATGTGATGCCCCTTAAAGAAGCAACTATAGCTTATGATTAGTTGCAATTGTTTGCTTTTGTTCAATCAACAGATATGAAGAATAGAAAGGGTTGGGATTTAAGCCTTTCTTTTTGTTGTATGCTAAACTTTTTCTCGATATTTGATAATCTTGTTAGTACGGAGGAAGTATCATTCTGCATCATTTGTGCAATCATTGGTGGTTAGGTCTATTTCTGCCTTTTTGGTCATTACATGTGTTTTACCTGCCTTTAGGTTGTGTTACCTACTGCACCGAGCGTAGTGAGTGATCTTTTGTGTTTCTCTGCAATACTGTTACCGTGGAACAAAATCGAAGGGTTTTTTTTTTTTTCGTTGAGTTGGATCTGTGGTGTGGTGAGTTTCTTTAGTTCGGCAAAGGACCATGTGCTTGGATGTTAACGGCCATCACCACTACTGTGGAGTTGGGAGCTGGCGATGCATTTTCCGCATGTGCTATCGTCCTCTTGCCACTCGCTGCTTGGACTTCTTGGAGTGGACATGATCACACCGTGCGCCTGCCCGCAGGAGCATTCGGCTATAGCTATAGGATGCGTGTCTGAAAACATTGAGCCTGCTGTAGGATGTTTTTCAACGATAAGTACTCTACCGTGAACAGAACTTTGGGCCTGCTTGAATGTTGGTTTTAGCAGTACCATGATTCTGAAACTACCACAATAATTTACCAGTACATCCGAACAGTAAGGACATGTTTGGGACACAAGAAAATCTTCCATTTTTTCTATATTTTTTTTATGAGATCCATATACGGTTCTGTGAATATTTTGCGTTCCAAAGGGCCTTAAAGGGTTTTTACAAGCTAAGTTGTTTTTTTAGTGCTTTGTGTCCAAACATGTCCTAGATGTTAAAGGTGACACAGATTAAAAACACTAGTACTTAGCATATTAGAAAAGGCAGGACTACAAGAGCTTTAGAAGAAAGAAGGGATTCATCGCCCTTTCATTTCATGCTTTTTATTTGGGAAGAATTCGAATCTACTCCCTTAGTCCCAAATTATAAGGCATTCTAAGAAATTTGGAGAGTCAAGCATTTTAAATTTATATAATAAGATAATAATATTTATAATATTAACTAAGTATCGTTAGGTTCTTCATTAGTTATATTTTCATATTATATTTATTTGATGTCACAAATCTTTAGGAGTGCTCCCTCCATAGTCCTAAAGAAAGTCATTTAGAACAACGACACGGTCTCCAAAATTCAACTTTGACTCCTTGTTTTAATAAGAATATTTATCAAAAAGTGGCATATGTATATTTTATGAAAGTATTTTTCAAAACAAATCCATTCATATGGTTTCATATTTCCAAACTCAACAACTTAAAAGTTATTCATGATTTATATCCCTAATGTTTAACCAAAACCTTATCTAAAACGACTTTCTTCGTGGGCATGGAGGGGGTATATTTTTTCTATAATTTTGGTCAAACTTGAGATGCTTTGACTTTCTAAGATTCTTAGAATGCCTTATAGTTTAAGGTGGAGGGAGTACTTTATAGGCTAGACTATTGGCTTAGAATTTAACACTTCCTAATTTTTTAAAGTTTAGATATAACGGTATCTTTCAGCTATATTTCTCATGCTATACGTACCTCTCCCCTATGCAACCTATAGCACGCTTTTGGCTCGCTCCTCTGCAACAAAAATGCACCATATACGTACCTCTCCCCTATGGCCAACAGTAGTATACAAGTATATTCTATATGTGACCATATATTAACTTAATTGATTTGTACCTAAATTTTGATTATTAGAATTAATTTTAATCCTAATGATCCAAATGGGATCTTAGGCTCCGTTTGGTTACTTTTGGTAAAGTTTATCGCCTGTCACATCGAATGTTTAGACACATGCATGGAATACTAAATGTAGACTATTTATGAAACTAAAAACACAACACAGATAGAGAATAATTTGTGAGCCAAATCTTTTGAGCCTAATTAGTCTATGATTATACACTAATTTTCAAATAAGACAAAAATGCTTTAGTGTCTATTAAACTTTAACACCCTAACCAAACACTCCCTTAGTTTTGGTATATAGGACTGCGCTAATTAGTCCTAGGGTACTGATTATTATTGAGTACCCGAGCCTCTAGATCTGCCTCCTAATTCCCACGGCCCACACTTGCCCCAGGACCCTCGGCTCTCTTATGAGCTCTTTTATTTTTGTTGCAACCTATTTTCTTTTCCATTTTTTGTGGCTATTTTTCTTTTCTACTTTTTGCAATCAATTCCCAATTCTTTCCCATTTTTCTTGCAGTCGATTTTTTTTCCCTTTTTGATGTCTCGAGGAGTTGGTTTTTCTTGCGATTGATCTTTTTTCCGTGTAGCCTTTGAAACGTCCATGATTTCAGGCTATATTTTTTTTGTGCATTTTTTTTGACAACCTGATTTGAGGACAGTTTGAAATTTATTGAGCATGAGAACGAATTTTTTCCATCACGACCAGACCGAATTTCATTTTCATTACTAAAGAGCAACGAGATTACAGAAGTTTGAAAATCCAAAGCAAAAACTCCTCCAACCAGCAGCAAGGAACATATATTGAGCACATACATCAAGATGCAAATTTCAGACTTTGCATCAAAGTAATAGTTTAATGATCCTAAGTCACTTTAGGCAAAAACAATGTCTTGTAGGAATGTAAAAATAATATCTATATATACATCATTGGTAAGAAACGTAATTCTAATTTGTTCTCCATCCATCCAAGTTCGTCCTTTTTTTATAAAGTTCCAAGATGGTATAATTCTCCTGGACCCACGCGTGCAATTTGCCCCTTTTAGATGTCCATGAGACCATAAAAACAACATGTTGAATAGATATTGAGGTTCTAACAACTCATAGGCCAAACTATATTAATTTTTTTAATCAGAAATAATATAATTTGAGGAAAAAAATAAAAACTACTACATCCCTCTTTCTTCTCTAACCCCTCTCTCAAGGCTGCAAATTGCTTCGCCTCTCAAAAGAAGCAAAAGAACAGAAAAAAAATAAAAACGAACTTCCATGGTTAATAACAAAGTAAGTCATAACAGAGTATTTTTCTAATTTGTAACGTGGCCTCACAAAATGAAAGTATCATCGACCATAGAGTCTAAATTATTTATGATCAAAGCATTTCAGTGAGCTCTTATCTTAAGTTAGTCTTGTTCATTATTTACTCACGGGTTCATCGTTTGTCATTATGGTGGATACTCTAGTAGAGGGCTCTGATAGAGACAGATAACCCTCATCATCGCTAGAGTGTACTCGATAGCGTAGATGTGGTGTCTAGGCTGGATGCTACCTAACGACAGGTGGTGATAGGCCTATCCGTCCTTCATACTCCCCTATGTCCGAGTTTGACGTTGGCTCTAGGCCGGAATCTACTAGTAGGCTAGTTGCAACTCGGTGCCCAAAGCAAGTTTATAGTGGCAAAACTATCTTAACTTAGGATCTCTATCCTTAGAAAACCTCGCTACCCATGCTATTCTTCTTGTTACATTAGGTGAACTTGACAAGAGACTTATACACATCCATTTCTTGTGGAAATACGATACCCTGAATACTTCCAGTGAAATGCTACAACGATAGTTCCACGCTTTACGGATTTTTTCTATATACGTTAAGAAATACCAATAGTTTGCAACGACGGCCCCTCTGGCGTCGTGTCCTTGAAGGCGTCGTGAAGCATTCCAGCCCTGTTAGTTGGGTCATTTTCGATCAAGTCGGAGCAAATGGTGGTGTGATGGGTCGGCTTAGTGTGGTTTCCCTAAGCAAGTAGTGGCTGGGTGGTTAGTTTTTTGGCGGTTGTGCTGAAGTTCTACGGGATGAGGGGTGCTCTCTCCCAGTTGTGTGGTTTTTTGGCCTAGTTTTCACTAAAAAAACTGGTCCGATACTTTGTGTTATGTTTCTTTGTCTAATATAAATCGCGGCAATCTTGAAAAAAAAGAAGGCCAAAGCTGTGAGTGCTATATATTTTTTTCAATCCAATACATCTCTATTTTTTTCCTAAAGGTTAACATACTGATGAATATAATTTTTGCTGCAACATTCACTTGAGATGCTTATAGTAAAGAAAGTCGGTCAACAATGTGTGCTGCATTGGCTGACAGTTATGTACAATGTAGAACAACATTAAATATGTCTTCAAATAAATTTATTATAAAATATATTTTATAACTAATCTAATAATATTTATTTTGTATTTTGAATATTAATATTTTTATATAAACTTAGTCAAAGTTTAGACAATTTTTTTAAAACAATACTAGGCCGGCCAGGCCGGCCCAGCCGCTGCCGAGGTCCAACGGGAGGGATTTTTTTTGGATTTAACAATAAATAGCCGCCGCCGCCCAATTGCAACGGCAACTCATTTCAATTCGTCTCCCCCCCTCCCCCAAATCCGGGATCCCCCAATCCTCGCCAATCGCTCCGCATTGATCGCCGCCCGCCCGCTCGCCACCCGCTCGCCACGCATCGATCCCCGCACCCTCGCAGCGCATCGACCCCCGCCCGTCCGCATGCTGACGAAGACGGTACAGCAGAGCACTACCGGCAGGCTGCTCCGCCGCGCGCTGGAGGCAGCCCTCCCACCTCCCACCCAGAGGCAGACGACGACGAGTCGAGGCTTGGCGGATGCGGTGGTTGGTCGAGTGTTCAAAGAGCTTCAGCCGCGACGCGACGCCACCCTCATGCTGACGGAGGCCGAGGCAGAGCGAGAGTAGTTCGGCCACGACCGCCGAACGGTATTTCGATCCTTGCATCAGGCGTTTCAACCCATATTTAGAGCTGTTCGTATTCCGACGCGTGGTGACGAAGCCGTGGGATAAGGTGTGGAAGAAGACCCCTCTAGTTCTCCACGATGTGGATCTAGTACATGTTTTCGACTCCCCTCCCTATCTATGATCACGTCGAGAATGTGACAAAGATTCTCACGAATCGCCTGGGGCCCGTCGGCTGCCTCCAGGTGGATTCATCGCTGTTCCCACCTCTAGAGGTGCTGGGGAGGTGGATGGATTTGCTGTCCCTGAGAGGGGTGAAGGAGCTCGTGATGCTGGATGTTACTAGAGCAAGTATTATAAGTCCTACTCAACAGGCTCTAACGTGATCCACGCCATCAAAATCCTATGTGGTAGAAGGAGAAATAAAAAAAGAGAAGGAAGCCGACGTTTGCCTTACCGTCGAGCGTAGCGCATGTACCGAGATTGCATGCACCATGCGTGGACTAATAAAATATTGTTTCATCCCTACTATCCTGCTAGTATTAAATGTTAACCGCTCACCTCCTAGCCTGCCTTACTGTATGTGATGGTTTTGCTGTCTCGCATATAGCCCGCTTGCAGCCCATAATCGCCGTTGCTATTAACCTTGCTCTTAGCGCATCAGCCGCCGTCGCCCCCCTTGGAGTTCACGCTGAGGCGTATGCGGAGCCCCGTTCTCAGGCCTTGTTTAGTTCAAAAAAAGGTACACTTTCGTTTTTATTTGATAATTATTATCTAATTATGGTCTAATTAGACTTAAAAGATTCATCTCACGATTTACAGATAAATTGTGCAATTAGTTTTTGTTTTCGTCTATATTTAGTGTTTCATGCATGTGCCGCAAGATTCGATGTGACGAGGAATCTTAAAAAGTTTTTGGTTTTTGGTATTAACTAAACAAGGCCTTAGTACTCTTACCCTTGGATTTGTCCAGGTGACTTTTGGCAGCTGTTTTGGCTTTTCCGAGCTAGGTCGTGTTTAGTTTCTAAAGGAAAAATTTCGCGATACTGTAGCACTTTCGTTTGTTTGGGGTAATTATTGTCCAACCATGGACTAACTAGGCTCAAAAGATTTGTGTCGTAAATTTCCGACTAAACTGTGTAATTAGTTTTTATTTTCATTTATATTAAATACTCCATGCATGCGTGTAAAGATTTAATGTGACGGAGAATCTTAAAAAATTATGAAAGTAAACAAGGCCTAGAGAAGGTTTGCTTGGTATGTTGCATATGCTCCGGCTACAGATTTGTCCGACGTTGTTGAAAAGCTTGGCAAGCTTACGAGCCTCAAGAATTTTGGAGTGGACCTTGGGGCTGCGGGAGCCGGCGCCAGCCCCAGCGCAGGCGGAGGAGGTCTTGAGATTGTGTCCGGGTCATTATCTTGCTTGGAATTGATGGGGTGCAAAGCTTCTAGTCTGACTGTCCGTCGTGCTCCAAGGCCTTGGTTAGGTCAAAAAGTTTTTGGATTTTGACACTGTATCATATTCGTTTTTATTTAACAAACATTATACAGTTATGGAGTAACTAGCTTAAAAGATTTGTCTCGCGATTTACAGGCAAACTGTGAAATTAGTTTGTGTTTTCATCTATATTTAGTTTGTGTTTAGTTCACCAAAACCAAAAACTTTTCAAGATTCCCCGTCACATGGAATCTTACGGCACATGTATGGAGCATTAAATATAGATGAAAACAAAAACTAATTGCACAGTTCACTTGTAAATCATGAGACAAATCTTTTAAGCCTAGTTACTCCATGAAGACAATGTTTGTCAAATAAAAATAAAAGTGCTACATTGTCAAAATCTAAAAGATTTTGAATCTAAACAAGGCCCAAGTTTGGAATTGCTAGTCACCGGAGTTATAAATCCCAGGGTAAGGGTGGCCGAGGATGGAGAATGCCAGTCCTCCATACGGATCAAGATAATGGAAGCCCAGTCCCTAGAGATCAACAGCCTCGTCTTGTGGGAGCCGAGAATCTCAGTCCTAGGCCGCTCTCTTGGTTAAGGATTTTTCTTTTTGTCACATCACGTGTTAATTAAATCAATCTGCTATTGTCTCTTGGTTACAGAGGGAAGACGATTGCTGCACGGACGAGGAGGTGGAGCTGCAGCCTGTGCCGGATTCAGTGACGTTATGAAGTAAAGTCACAATGTAACTTTGCTTCAATCTCCACTCTCCAACTATCATCTAACGGCTGTATAAATTTCTAACTGTCATGAATAAAACTGGCAGCCAACAAAATAATATTGCTAAAAACAATACAAATAACTCTATACATTTTTGCAGACGAAAAAAAGGAAGACCAGAACACATGAAATTCAATACAAATAACTCTATACTATTCTAGCTGCCTTTTGTTTATATTTATCAAACACCCTTAACACATGAAATTCAATTCTGGGCCTCACTACTGTACTTAAACTTGAAGCTAAGTTGTTTAAGTTTGAACGCAACCAGTTTTATTAGATATGTGTTGTATAACAATTAACCATCCTTTATCTAGATGTAGTATCGAACGCTAAAGAACGCATACAAGGAACAAGTTTGGGAGAGGAGAGTGAAAGGAGGCGGCTAGGGTTTGTTGACAGGAGTTGAAGAGAGAGCCCCTCTTGCCCTCATGATCATGGCATTATATAGGCAAGCGAAGTTTTACAAGCGACCCCCCATGGGGTGCATTTTACATGCCACTCCAATGGCTTGAGTTGGGCCTCTTCTAGGGGACTTGGCCCATGTGAATATGACATGTCCCAATAGTTAGCCCCTCATCTACTTGGTTATGGCTGGTACTACATGACCTAGTAGATGCTAATACTAAAAGAGGCACAATACAACTCGAATCTTGGTTGCGAGGATTGCCCTTCACGAACCATGCATGCACGCCTCACTAAAAACTCCATCCCAAAAACCCTGTGGGAAAAAAGGGCATGGAAAAAAGAGCATGTGCATGACTCTAACCAATACATGTTCTAAGTCCTGAGGCGACTACCCTTGAGTGCCTTGTTCTCGCAGATATCTTTAACTTTGGGCTTTGCCTTCTTTATGCACTTCGTTGACATGGTTTGTTGGCCTTGCTTAGTGCATAGGCCTTCATCCTCAATGCCTTCTCCAATATATTCTCGATGTGAAGGTCCTCGGCACTAAAGTCCTATTGGCATGAAGTTTTTTTATCTTTGAGCCTTCTTGGTGTGGAGGTCTTCATCTTCAAGGCCTTCTTGGTGCGGAGATCCATTGCCTTACTCGTAACCATCGGATAAAGAGTCTTCATGTCGAAGTTGTTGGTCCTCTAATATGCTCCCTTAGCCCCTCTTGGTTGGTGCTCATGATGAAGGTGTGGTCGATGTAGTCGTAGTAGTGGAAGCATATGTTTCCGCATGTCCCAAAATAAAAGTTGTTCATTTTGATGAGCTCTACAACTTTCATTTTGATCACTTTTCAAGATTCCAAATAGATTTTGAATTAGGGATTCAAATTGGAAAAGGGGGCAATTTCTAGAAATCTGTATTTTCAAAATTACTTTGAATTTTGTATTGAAACTTCAAAAACTCAAAACACCAAAGTTGTACATCTTGTCATGATCTACAACTTTGCTTTTGAACTCATTCCCAAATTTTGCTTAGTTTTTAAGTTACACAAAAGGGGTAAAAACTAGGGTTGAAATTAGGGATTTTTCTTCGCTATCTCCTGACAACCCTCCTTATCTAGGGATTAGACAACCATCACAAGGATCACTTCACAACATAAGCATATTTTAATTCCCTAAGCACAATCAACAAAATTAAACTTGTTTTAAGTTAATGCATCAGGATGTGCTCAACAAATATGCGATGCAATGCTTATGATGACATGGTCCAGTTTTAGTATCCTTAACATCAGGGATGTTACAAAATGTGAGAATTGTATTCTTTTGTGGATGGAGGGAGTAGCAAATATGTTCGTGTGTTGTAATGGGAGACAAAATATTAAATATTCATAATAAATGATAGACCTCTTGATTTTCCACATGTCGGTCTTAATCAGGTTCGTACTTTTATTTAGATTAGATTAGACAATAAATTGTGAAGGATTCCAGTTTATGAGTTAGACCATTAGTTTAGTCGGTCAACTCAGCGAAATAAAAAACAATTAAAAATCAAGTGGAGGCTAGCAGAGAAATAGTATGGAAAAAGAAAAATGTAGATATAGATGTGAACTAAAATGTAGAAATGTATTTGTGTTGTTTTTAGAAACATTATTTTGTGGCTACTAGTTTATTCTTGAGAGTGATTTGCTGCTGATCATTTCTGCTTCACCTGCAAACTGTTATAATCTTTTGTGCTACTGTACTGTGTGTGTGGCCTACAGTGTGGGGCTAGCGGCCTAGAAATCTGTACAACTGTTACATGCTAGTTGGAGAGTGGAGATCAAGGCACTTTCCTTCGTAAAGTTACTGAAATCCGGTTCCTTCTCTGGCACATGCTTCTCAACAGCTAGAGAGCTGGCGGTGCAGAATTTGCTTTGGTGACCAAGGTTCTGGCCACCGCTCCGCACCTCGTCTCCATCAGTCTTTACCCTCACGAGAGCATGGAGGACTCGGCCTTTGCACACTACCCATTTCTTGGCTCCTCGCGACTCTTCACCGTTGTCGGGATCCAATCATGCCAGTCAGTACCATCGGTCAATTCTAGGCCTCACTACAGTACTTAAAATTTAAGCTAAGCCGTTTAAGTTTGAACGCAACCAGTTTTATTAGATATCTGTTGTATGACAATTAACCATCCTTTATCTAGATGGAGTATCGAACGCAAAAGAAAGCATACAAGGAACATGTTTGGAAGAGGAGAGTGAAAGAAGGTGGCTAGGGTTTGTTGACAGGAATTGAAAGAGAGAGCCCCTCTTGCCCTCATGATCATTGCATTATATAGGCAAGCGGAGATTTACATGCGACCCCCCATGGGGGTGCATTTTACATGCCACTCTAATGGCTTGAGTTGGGCCTCTTCTAGGGGACTTTGTCCATGTGAATATGACATGTCCCAATAGTTAGCCCCTCATCTACTTGGTTATGGTTGGTACTACATGACCTAGTAGATGCTAATACTAGAAGAGGCACAATACAACTCGAATCTTGGTTGCGAGGATTGCCCTTCACAAACCATGCATGTACGCCTCACTAAAAACTCCACCCCCAAAACCCTGTGGGAATAAAGGGCATGTGCATGACTCTAACCAATACATGTTCTAAGTCTTGAGGCGACTACCCCTGAGTGCCTTGTTTTCGCAGATATCAACTTTGGGCTTTGTCTTCTTTATGCACTTCGTTGACATGGTTTGTTGGCCTTGCTTGGTGCATAGGCCTTCATCCTCAATTCCTTCTCTAATCTATATATCCTATAAAGACAAACCCCACTAAACTAATTCTCTTGCACCTCCTTGCGCCACATCATCATCCACTTATCCTGTTGCTGCATGTAATTAAGTGCCCACTCACAAATGATTTCAGTAGTGGATGCAGGTGCCTACACATGACCATGCCTGCATACTGCTAGCAATTATTCTCTCACATGATCTCCTCTCTTCTTCTTCTGAAACTGAGTACTAAAACTATATATAGATGACTCAATAGACTACAGTAAAATCATATCTATATTCCCCCTTCATACCCGCAGCAACGCGCGGGGAATCCTCCTAGTATCTTCTCGATGTGAAGGTCCTCGGCACTAAAGCCCTATTGGCATGAAGTTTTTTTTATCTTTGAGACTTCTTGGTGTGAAGGTCTTCATCTTCAAGGTCTTCTTAGTGCGGAGGTCTTCATCTTCAAACCTCCTCAGCAAGGAGGTCTTCTCTCAGACCTCCTCAGTGAGGGAGTCTTTGTCCTCGAGGCCTTCTCATGAGCATCGGATAAAGAGTCTTCATGTTCGAAGTTGTTGGTCCTCTTATGTGCTCCCTAGCCCCTCTTGGTTGGTGCTCATGATGAAGGTGTGGTCGATAGAGTCGTAGTAGTGGAAGTAGATGTTTGCTGATGTAGATGCTGAGTAAGGCGAAGGCCCACCAAAGAAGGTGTTGTAGAACTTGGTGGTGAAGGAGGCATGGGGGCAAGGTGCCATCGATGTTGATGTTGAATGAGTTGATGAAAACTCTTAAACCATTATAGTGGGCGAGGATGACGGTGAAGCCGCTCCTATCAAATACTCTCCTATAGAGGTGCTTGGTGGAGTAGATATTGGTGTGGATGATGAAGGTGTTGGTGAAGACCCCTCGTGCCGATGTATCAGCGGAGGCAGGTCACCCTAGTTTGCCATGACTATAGGCGAAGGCCCTCTTGCATAGGTGTTTAGTAGAGGCAAGGTTGGTGAAGTCACCAAAGGTGATGGCGAAGGCCCTCCTACAAAGCTGTTTGGTGAAGGCCCTCTTGGAAAAAGTTGTTTTGATGGAGATGATGTTGATGAAGTCACTGAAGATGGTGGCAAAGCCTCTCATGTGAAGGTTTCGGAGAAGGCAATGGCGATGTAGATGCTAACGCCATATGTCGAAGGCCAGAGAAGTCGCGGGAAAATACACCTAAGCTGATCTCCTACATTTTTAGGGACTTAGGTTGGGCATTAAAGCTCTGTCGAATATTGATTTGCTTGCAAGTCTTTCGACACTCAGAAAGGCACTGGCTTTCTACTTGTTGCAAAATATAGTTAGTCATTTATATGATACGTGAGGGTAGCACGAAAGCCTCAGCTTCGTGACCTGGTGCCTGTGTAGGTTCAGGACTTCTTCGAGGATTTTGATGCATAGTCCTGGTGCTCATGTATTTTTGGGACTTCTTCTAGGATTTTCATGCTTTGCAATACACTTATGCAATGTAAGTATGCGATACCAATGATAAGACCAAATACATCTACATGAAAATATTTGAAGGAGTAAATGTATCATGGGCCCCACAAAATGATGGTTGAGCTTGAGCAAAAGTTATATTTTTACATACGAAGAATGATGCCCTCGAATGAGGAATATAGTTTCTGATGGCAAGCGAAGGCTGCCATTTTAAGAACCTGCATCCTGCGAAGGTTAGCTTAAATAACATTTATAAGACCTAACAAATAATTTGAACGATATAACCTACAAAAAGTAGAAGTGTTAGTGTTAGAGGGTTTGAAGGTTTATTAGATGTCGAAGGTTGGTCGCTGATGGGGATCGCTGACTAGAAGGCTACTGACAAATGAAAAACGTTGAATGACGAAGGCTGATAACTGGTAAAGGTTGCTGAATGATGAAGGATGCTAAATGATGAAGGCTGTCAACTGATGAAGGCTGCTGAATGACAAAGGCTGCCAACTAATGAAGGTTGCTAAATGATGAAGGCTGTCAAATGATGAAGGTTGCTGATAGACGAAGGTTGTTAAATGACAAAGATTGTTAAATGACGAAGGTTGTTCACTGATGAAGGCCAACAATTGATGAAGGCTATTACCGACAAAGGACAACAACTAACGAAGGTTGTTTGCAGACGAAGGCTGCTAAATGATGAAGACTGCTAACTAACGAAGGTTGTTGACTAACGAAGGCTGCCGACAGACGAAGGCTGCCGACAGACGAAGGTTGCTGAATGGTGAAGGTAGGCCAATTATTAACGAAGGTTGTTGACAATGAAGGACAACAACTGAAGAAGGGTGTTTGCAGACGAAGGCTATTTACTGACGAAGGCCAATAATGACGAAGGCTAATCGCAGACGAAGGCCAACAACTGATGAAGGCTGTTTGTAGACAAAGGTTGTTTACTGATGAAGGCCAATAATTGACGAAGGCTAAAATTTGCAAATGAAGGCCATTGAGAACCAATGATAGGTGAATACCACTGACTTACTGACGAAGACTACTGACTGGCGAAGGTTGTCGAGTTATGAAGACCAATAACTGATGAAGGTTGTTCACTAACTGGGGCTAGTAACTAGCGAAGATTGTTTACTGACTATAGCCAAGAAGGAGACTGGCAACAGTTGGCTAACAATAATAACTCACGATAGATGAGTACCACTGATTTACCGATTAAGAAAAGCCATTGACTGACAAAGATTGCTGAGTGACGAAGGCTGAATTTTATGGAGGCTATACTATCTAACATAAACTAAATATCTTAGAATTTTAAAGAACGCGCATACAACAAAGAAAATATACTCTATAAGAGGATTAGCTTGGAGAGGGAAAAAGATACTTATGGTGGTGCTGGTGATCTGCATGTTAGTAAAAATATATTCGAAAGAAAAAAATTTGAAGTTAGCCAGTTAAGCCAAGCATCTATAGCCCCTTAGGCGATGCTTTTACTGTGGCGGAGGCCATCACAACTTTCTTGGTCACATTGGTGATAAGTTGTATGTGAAGTTATTGTAAAATATTGCCTTTACAGGCGAAGGTTAGATCAAAATTATGACAAAGTAAATCAAAAGAGGACAAATTACAAGGCATTACGAGCAGATGAGAACTTGTAAGTTAGTGAGAAATACTCACGCGTGTTGGCTTGGTTCTTGCAAGTGGATAATATCAGTGTTTCTATGAAATGTTAGTATTTGTACACATAGGATCACAGTGAAATATTTAACAAAAATAATGAAGGTGAAGAGACATAAATTTGAGAAATGTAACAAATTTTTGTAATGGCCGCAGTTTTGGCCACCGGTTAACCTTCGCTAAAAAATTAGAGTGCTACCTGAAGGCGTTCGAAGATAACACGTTCAAACTTTGACACAGTATTTTCTATAAATATTAGAGTGGGCAAGACAAGAATGAGCGAGATACTTATCTCCATCGGCTATGATGATAGGGGTTTTACATGGTCATCCGAAGGCTTGATAAAATAAACCCATGCCAAAGGTACTGCCTCCGCACTTCGCTAGGTCTATTGAGGCTGGTTCACTACTGCTATTTCACAGGTCAGAAGCCTCTGCTGATAGCTCGGCATGCCCAAGGCCTTGCCTTGGCCTTCCCTAGGACTAGGCGCATGGCGCTGCTTGCCGAAGGCACCTGGCTTATGCTCGTCAACCTGGTAAAAGGAGAAGGTGATTGACGAATCCCAGTGACTGATGGAGGCTGTTTTCTGATGAAGACTGCTAAACTTTGCTCTTCCGCATGTGGCAGGCCTTCCTCCAGTGCGGCCTGGAGGACCTGGCTTTTGGACAACCTGCGCATGTGAAGAACACAAAAGCTCGCAAGGCCTTGTGGTTTGCATACGGAGGTCTTAAGTTCCAGCCCTGCTCTGCTCTGAACCAATTTGCTGGAGCATATATTAGTTTTATACAATCGAAGGCATTGACCGCTAAAAATTGATTGTTTTTCCTTTCTTTCTTTTTTTGGTAAAAAATTGGTACAGCCGAATGCTTTGGCTAGGAAAGTTATATATATTTTTTTTTTAAAAAAAAGGATGATACGGCCGAAGGCTTGGTTCACCTTGGGTATGTTATACCACAAATAGCAAAAGCAAAAATAGAGCATGCATGTTTGACATGTAAGTGTGCAGAGGCTGACATGAAGAAGATATTGAAGTGGTTCACTCCAGACTCTAGAGCCTTGAGACTCAAAGGTCCCATGCACCAAGACACGACTTGGATTTGCAGAAGGTTGCAAGGTAGTAGGCGAGTTGCCCTATTCTCCAAAGGTTATAACAAAACTGATCATCTTCAATAACAAACATCAAAATGGTGAAGTGGCTAACGGACGATCTTTAGGAATGCCCAAGACTGCACACCACAAGGCTTTCGGAGGCCTATCAGGTGACAAGTATGTCGGAGGCCCATAGAAGGAGTGCGAAGGCTGGACACCTGTAGGTCTTGGGGATTTTATTATTATATTTTTTCATTATATATAAATGTATGAACAGCCAAAGGCCCAAATTTTTTTGGCATTTTAAAAAAAGAACAAAATTGGCCGAAGGCATTGTTGATTTTGTAGATTTTTCCTTTACAAAAATGACTGATTTTGTTTTTGTTTTAAAATAGTCGAAGGTTGAAAAAAGTTTAGGTGATTTTTCTTGAAAAAGTTTGCAAATTAGTTGACACTAAACATACTAAGTCCACTAGCTACCAGGGTTTATGGAGATCATAACCTTTCCTAGAGGGTTATCGTAGGTTCAAACCCGTTCGGAGTAAGCACCGACGAAGGCTAGGCTGGAGAATGCAGACGGCGAAGGCCTGACCAAAGAAGACTGCGACGAAGGCCTGACCAAAGAAAGCTGGCGACGAAGGCCTGATAAAAGAAGGCCGATAAGGAAGGCTGGAGAAGGCCAGCGACAAAGGCACCGAAGAAGGCCGATGACAAAGGTGCCAGAGAACGCCACCGACGAAGGCTCGACCGAAGAACGTTGGTGACGAAGATTAGCAATGCTAGCCAAACTGGAGAAGGCCAGCGACGAAGGCTCGGCCGAAGAACATTGGTGATGAAGGTCAGCAATGCTGGCCGGATTGGAGAAGGCCAGTGAGGAAGGCGCTAGACACTACTGCACGTCCGGGCATTAGCACCGGTCGGGAAAGGCCTGTTGCCCCGGTTCCCGAGTCGGTGTTGTCCTTCTGGGACTAAAGACCCACCCTTTAGTCCCGGTTCAGGGCATCGGGGCTAAAGCCCCTCCTTTAAAACCGGTTTGTTATAACAACCGGTGTTAAAGGGTCCTGCCAAGGCTACCATGTAGCAGGACCCTTTAACAACGGTTGGTATAACTAACCGGTTTTAAAAAGGGGTCCTTTTTTTCTTTTTGTTTTTGGTTCATTTATTCATTTCTGTTTGTTTTTTTTTATATAATAATAAAAGATTTGTCAATACGTATTTTATGTTGATATATATATATATATATTACACGCATATTAAGCACAAATATTATTAAAGGCTTAGCTTTATAATTAAGCTTTGCCTATAATAAAACAAATAGGCCACACTAATAATTAAATAGATAGATATGTAGCAAGCTTTATATATAGTTTTATCAGTATAACATTCCTAGCATAT
>Ga0182004_10000634_pt1 | contig 22550 bp, 17 predicted proteins | sample Sormic07211540_1_FD_120479 | JGI IMG/M metagenome (GOLD analysis project Ga0182004, IMG submission 120479) | Endophyte microbial communities from Sorghum bicolor roots, Mead, Nebraska, USA - 072115-40_1 MetaG | ecosystem: Host-associated > Plants > Roots > Unclassified | place: USA: Nebraska...
AAATCATATTGGTGATCACACCATTCAAAACTTATATGAGTGACACAGAGAACAATTCCCCTGCTGATGCTGATCCCAGTTGTTTTTATGCATTAGCCATATGATCTGAAATGATTAGATGTCAACGCCATAAATTATTACCTGTGTCTTACATGGCAATTCATTTGCTTTACATTGCTAATACACCAGCACACATGAATAATTTTGACAGAGTTTAGAGTTTTAACAGCTTTACTGTGCTTTTTAAAGTGTGCTTTTGAGCTCTAATGCTCTATGGTGAGTAAGAACTTCAAGGGCAGTGAAATAGTTCTATATGGGCAATATTTTGCTTAGTCTAATCTCAATATTGAAAACAAATTTAAGTAGCTAGGCTGATACATGGGTAAGATACTAAATTCGTGGTCACTTGTTTGATTTCCTCCTTCAATTCATGAGCCTTGATCTTTATGCTGGTCCGACAACTATATTGCCTGTCATGATTCATGAATAACATACCTTAGCAATAGGTTCCGCCTAAAAATCAACAATGTTGGTTCTATATATGTATGTTTGGAATTTCATTTAGGGCTTTCGCTCATCTGAGCTTTTCTTCATGATTTGTATCACTGTGGTTCAGCAGTATCAATATGCATTGTGATGCCTTTTGCTTTATCTTTTGCCATACAGGTGAGGAGCAAGTAAGCTAGCAATTTCAAAACTGCACTGCTCTTATGTTAGACCGCAGTAAGAAATCTTTCCTATTGTAACCAAGTTTGTTTCTAGAATCTAGATCTGTGGCAAAAAATACCAAGGAGCCTTTTGCAACTGAAACTGAATAAAGCATATCTTTCGGTATTTTGTTTCTATTCATGTCAAAAATTGAAAATTCAATCTAAAAAAAATACTACGCACTGAGTATAGCATATTACTAAGCGACTTATTCTCAAACTGGATGGGTTCTCATTCTTCTCACCTTGGATTGCTGAGGGTTTAGTGGGAATGTCTGTTACTGCCAAAAAGATTATATGTTCAGTTGTAAGTTGTAACTTACTATTGATTTGCTTAAGTTGTAACTTACAATTGATTTGCTTGGTAAACTTCTCTGAGTCTCATTCTTCTACATATTTAATTGATTTTTTATTTGACTGGAAATACCAAATAGGCAACAAGGCATGAAGAAATAGCTTTGACACATTCGTTGTATTGTCAAACCTTTTTTTTCTTTTAACTGAAACAAATACAAACTGTTGCCTTCAGTTGAGAACTTGAGATCAGATTTCCACTGATAAAGTAGAAGACTAAACATAAAAGGGACTTACATGTGTTAACCATAGTCACATAAAACTGGGTCTCGAAGGCATCGACCCTTGACCCGGTAACGTCAACCCCGGCCTGAGTACGCGGGGTCATTTTCGACCCGGCAGTGTAAAAACCTCTCGCAAGTAGCATACCACATTCCTCTATGCCATCAACCTGGAAACTTTGTGACTATGGTGTTTACTTGGTGAATGTTTTGTTTTACTTTCACATGCATACCTAAGTGTTTCACAGAAAAGTATCCTACTATCCTTTCATGCATTACCCAAGTGAGAGAGCAACGACTTCATTTTTGTAGCCTGACATGTAAGCATGACTGTCCCAATACTACAAACATGCAGTACGTGAAGGTTTCAGATAGCTAATTCTGAGGCAGATAAAAGTGTCAGCGCCACTAATCATGAGAGTTGCTTCGTCTTTAGTGTATATATTCCAAGAATCCTTGTTTCAATTTTTTCTTTGTGTATAATTGTAATATTCTACATTCTTTGACTCTTTGTGTGTTAGCCTTAGCTTATATGTCAATATATGTTTCATTCTGTTTAAAAGGATTTGTAAGAAAATAGTGCAGAACCTCGGCATCATATAGCTCAACTTTGCTCTAAGAGTAGTGTCTGCAAAACTTAACTGGCATATGGGGCTTGCATTCCAAGGAGCTACAAGGGAGAAGGGATTCTGCCAAGTGTAGTCAGCTGCATTTGACCCACATTTGTTGATGTTAATGTTAATACATAGTATAACATGTATCAATCCATTTGTGGTCTTAATTCTGTAGGTGCCTCTTGAAGGGGACACCTTTAATATTTCTAGAACAAACCATAACTGAAGCACATCAAGTTCATCGGTAACTGATTGCATTTATATTATGCATGTGTCAAATGATTGTTTTGATATTTTGGATAGTACTATACCAGAAAAGGCGCCTTTTTGAATTAATATTGTTCCAATTTTTTCTGTAACATGTGCACTGCTCACAGCTCAGTTTCACCTTTGTTCTTTACAATGGCAAGGAAATGAAACAGGTTGTGGTGGCTTGGACTTTGTTATGTAGATTATCCATCCAAAATCTTGTGACAAATATGTTCTACCAAAATTAGTGGATGCATGATATAAACTTAATAACATATCTAGGAGAAAACTTACCATCTGCTGAGGTGCTAATACAGTCGTGGTATGTGAAAATCATATAAAAGCATGTTATTTACATGTAGGCTAAGTTGTATGGGTGGCAAGGTAAGAAATAGCATGTAATCATCAGTGCAATTGTTTAATACTTTACTGTTGATTTTTGCCATGTGAATCACCTGCCGCCACGCCAAAGAAACTAAGTACTTGATGACAAAGGAAAATAAAAGGTGTTCCATTTGGATCTGTAGTTGCTATCCCGAAAACCCATAACTACTTCAATCAAATCAAGATATTGTGCTGATTTGCATTAAACACCATATATACTGCTAGGTAGTATTGAGACATCATCATACATGCAACATCCTTCCATCAAACACCATGTGTACTGAAGTGCTGGGCACTTCTTAGTCAGCTTAGCTGTCTATTCTGCTGATACTGAGTCACTGGTTTGAAGTAGTACATTTTTTATCCTACATGCTAGAAAAACATTCCAAATGTTCTCTGCATGTTATCTTTGAATGATGAAGATTTGATTTGTAGAAGTTCTGATATGCACATATTATTGTCTTTCTGCAGTATCTCGTGTCTTGTTCTTATAACTTGATGATGCAGTGATTATAATTGTGTACTGAAGTGCTGGGCACTTCTTAGTCAGCTTAGCTGTCTATTCTGCTGATACTGAGTCACTGATTTGAAGTAGTACATTTTTTATCCTACATGCTAGAAAAACATTCCAAATGTTCTCTGCATGTTATCTTTGAATTATGAAGATTTGATTTGTAGAAGTTCTGATATGCACATACTATTGTCTTTCTGCAGTATCTCGTGTCTTGTTCTTATAACTTGATGATGCAGTGATTATAATGAAACTTCATTTTCCTAGTCAGTATATTCTGCAGAACAGTTACATTGTTTTGGTCCTTCATTTCCACTGGCTAAACTGAAGAATAAACTATTTCTAGACTAGCTGTAGCAGTCCTGTTTAATATCTATATTTTAGACGAATAGTATGGGTTCAGACTTTTTTCTGGAAACAGCTATGGATTTAGGCTTTTAAGTTTATTATCTTACCTTCTGCATCATCAGTATCCTCGGTACAGGCACGTGCACTCTTGTTGCCATTTGATTGTATCCTTCTACCATGTATAGACTCTGTAAGACTGTAACTGTGTCTCTATATACTCATACTCATATCTGCTCAAACTTCACACAGATTTTTGTTGATCTCACCAAGTGAATGCAGAGGTGTCATATTTCAAACTTCTTGGTGGTTGGTGCTAGTCCTATCCCCAACTCCACTGTTTCAGAACTGATAGTATGGACAAAAAGGCACTTCAATTTGGCTGTGCCACTTGTGTCCCTCTTTCCAGGCTACCTTAGACCATCTGTTGGACTATCCTCCAGTGTTCACTCCACCACCTAACTTGTTTTCTTGGCATTCTGGAGAGTGGAGAAACAAATTTTTTATTGTTCTTTCTGTGGCCACTAACCAAAACACCTATGCAGTCAAAGATAAACACAAGAAGGTCCGCATACAAAAGAAACATGACATCCCATTCGTCTTGGTTCTTTACTTTGTTCAATTGAATCGTGGCATATAACATGGATTTCCCTTTAGATGACCAGATACCCAGTCCTGACTTATTGGGCACAACAATGTGACTGAGCAAACTACTGGGGAGAATAAGTACCAGGTAATACAACCACAGTGTCATCTGCAGATGGAATAATGGCCAATGAATTCCATCTCCATGTGCAACTGCCTAGCCTATAGCATGAACTGAGCACCAATGCCTGACCAAAGCCTGCATGTCTCCAGTTCACCTGCTATCAACTGCTGAGATTGGTTTCGATAGGGATCTTCGTGGTTTGTATTCGTGCACCCCAGAATGTGAGCATTGACTGATTCCTGGTCCTAAAGATCCCAGTCCAAGCTCCAAATGTATCTTCAAGGTTGTGTTCTCATCTCATAGTTTCTGATTGGGTATTCTAAACGTGGACTAACGTTTCACGTTCTTCTTCCAGGGTTGACAGAACCACTGATCAGAGGATATAACAGGGTGAATCAATGCAGAAGTGCTCACCCACTGCGATCACCAACTGTCCTAACCGTTTCTTTTGATCAACTGGGTCATGACATATAACATGGGTTTCCCCTGGGAGCACCGGATACCCCTGTCTGTCCTCACACGCTGGGCATCACCATGTGACTGAGCATCAGACTGCTGGTGCTGGGCTGCAGTAACTACCAACTGATAGATACTATCACACAGCAGTGTCTTTGGCTGAAAGACAGTGAGCTCCACCTCCATGTGCAGCTGCCCCTCCTCTACCACGGACGCAGCATCAATGCCTGCTCACTTTGCTCAGGGCATATTGCCATGTCTCCCTCCATGGACACAGATCAAGCATGTCTCGTGTGAAGGGTCCCAGCAAGTATCTTGGAGGTTAATGCTGATGTCGTCAAGGATCTGGACATGGCTCATATTCTGGTTCCGAAGGCCCATCCATGCCCAAAGGTGCCTGCCGTCGTCAAGGTTAGTAGTAGTATTCACGTAGTCCAGAATCTGAACACGACAGATACTTTGGTTGCAAAGATATTCCATGCCCAACATCCATGTTTCCTGGGCCACAAAGTAGGGCCACGCCATGTGCCGAAGTGTTACATCTGGCCAAGGATCCCTGTCCAGCTTGACGGCCAATTGGTAGCCAACCCGGGGACACACTCACTCACCAGTCTGCTGCCTGTCTGATTCGATCAAGAGACTGTTTGTGGCCCCAAGCTCAGTCAGACGGGAGTAGGATAGGAGCTGCCGTTGGACTAAACAAGGATTTTTTTCCCCATGTCATCAGATGCACAAGGTCATTATCTTAGAAGACTTCAATTAGTGGAGCCAATGAGATGGCCAGAGGCCCCAAGGCAGGCATAATTGAAATGGGATGAGATGAGATGAGATGAAAACTTTTCATTTCGCCAACTAAACAAGGCCTAAACAAGGATTTTTCCCCCATGTCATCAGATGCACAAGGTCATTATCTTAGAAGACTTCAATTAGTGGAGCCAATGAGAGGGCCAGAGGCCCCAAGGCAGGCATAATTGAGATGGGATGAGATGAGATGTGTGTGTGACATGCCACCACCAGAAGTCCAGTACCGACGTCTCCTCCACAGAAACGGGGCATCCGGCGGCCGGTAGCGAGCATATCTCTGTCGTCGTGGACACATCCTGGACCTGGGGACTCCGGCTAGCTACTGGCAGTTGTTTTATGCTGCTCTAGCCTCCTAGTGTAGTGTTTGGTGCCGGGGCATTTTCCTAAGCTACTCGTGGATCATGCAGCTACCGGACTGGCTAGTGGCTACAAACGCTGGGAGGGTATATTCGACTAAAATTTGAGTGCTGTCAGCTCAGCTGCATGATCTCGTCAGGTTTCGGGACTTGGAAGGCTTGACTTGCTGCTGCCACCGGACTGACTGGAGGCCTGCTGCAGGCCACAAGAACTGGAGGAATCTTGCGTACAAAGATCGATTGAGGTCGGGCGGAGTTGTAGAGCATGCACACAGCATCGGCCCTTGTGATTTCCAAGGACAGGGATATAGCCAAGGACAGGGGAAAGGGCTCCTATCAACGTTCTGCATTAGCACCTCATGGACACCAGCCACACATTAAGTATCCGTTAACTAATAGATTGATTCTGGTTAGGTGATTAGTAGCAGTTTCTGGCCGGTGACAAATGGCGTATTTTTATAATTTACTATATGAGATTAAGTTCCTGCGGATCAGACTATATCTTTCCATAATTCCAGCTGTATACCAAGTTAATGAGCCACATGGAGAGCTACATATATAGATCGAAAGCACCCAGTTGAGGTGTTTCTTCTTGGTTTTCTTCAGAACACGCAGGCAGGACAGATCAAGTGTTTGGCTGCCTTGCGTCAAAATTTGACAGGATTGTGCATTGCTTAAGCCAGAAAGTGTGGATTGCATGCAACTTTGTGGCAATTGATAAAGAAATGCTGCGGGAATCCTGCGTCGAAAAGCAGGACCTAAGATCGTCTCAAACCTTCCAAAGATGCATGACGCTCCATCTCGAATTCTTTTTTATTCGGCTTCGGCCTGATGGCATCACTGCATACGTACTCAAACATTCTAGCGACGGCTGCTTTTGCTACGTACTCTTTTCTTCAAGGTATGTTACTTAATTTTTTTTTGAAGGAATAGGTATGTTACTTAATTGCACTCTAAGCTTGGGATGATGATCGTTCCTGCAGTCCTGCTAGTTGTCGTCATCATGTATCAATGATTGCAGAGTTTGGCCATCGGCTCCTCGAGCTAACTGGCCGTTTTAGCTTAGGCCTTGTTTAGTTCACCTCAAAAACCAAAATTTTTTCAAGATTTTCCGTCACATCAAATCTTTCAACACATGCATGAAGTATTAAATATAGATGAAAACAGTTTACCTATAAATCGTGAGACGAATCTTTTGATCCTAGTTAGTCCATGATTGAACAATATTTACCGCAAACAAACGAAAGTGCTACAGTAGCGAAATCCAAAAACTTTTCGCATCTAAACAAGGTCTTAGTTTAATAAGTGGCTATCTCGCTTTCTTCCCAAAGTTACACTGTAAGGAAAGCACAACACGTGTGAAAAATTTTAGCTAGCGTTATGATTTGGCAGCTTAAATGAAGTTATGAATTGTGATGTCACTCTTTCTTTTTCATTTTCATAGAATGACAAAGAGATTTACCATAATTATAAAAAACCTGACCTATGGGAAAAAAAATCGTTCCCGTGGCATCACATTAAGAGGAAAGAACAGAGAAAAAAGAGTGATACCACTTGTTCGATCTCATCTATCTTTTATACATATTAAGTTGTCTTCTTGATATCTACAAGGATCCATTCATGTATATAGGGTTCCTTAACAACGACGAGAGAACTCACCAAATGAAGTTACAGATTGTGGGTGTCGCCTGTTGTTATCTATCTTACTCTTTCTGTGATGTAAATTTCGCCCAATACGTGCTTTGTTAGTTGGTTGCTTCGACACACATCAGCAACGAATTAAGCAATAATTGGCCAAACACCAGAGCCTCTATTTGAAAAGTGCTGGGACCTAACAGTAGGATTATCCTAGTTCGCCTTAACACCGTTGCCACTTCATTGGCACTAGCATATACTGTAGTACGTAAACAAAGGCACATACGTCTGCGAGATAAGGACAAGGACCGCCCCTGCTACTACCCTGTATACCTGCTCGCCGCTTTGCACACTGCTGCATACAAAAGTAGCCTCTTTTAGGCACATAATATACTTCCTCCGTCCCAAACTATAAGTCATTCTAAGAATTTTGGAGAGTCATTCGAAGAATCCACATAAATTTATATAGCAAAATAATAATATTTTTGGTACTAACCAAGTATCATTAGATTCTTTGTTAGTTATATTTTCATAGTGTACCTATTTTATGACATAAATATTTATATTTTTCTCTATATTTTTGGTTAAATATGAAAATGTTTTGACTCTCCAAAATTCTTAAAATGACTTATAATTTGGAACGGAGGGAGTACCAACTAAGGTCGAATTGAAGTAGCTTTCTTGCCCCTCTAATCAGTCCTTTAAAAAAAGAACAGAAAATCGTGTGGTTTTGGCCTTGCTTTGAGCTGAGCTTGGACCGTACGGAAATGGGCGGTCCGGCCAGTGACGAGTGACGACTGAAGACCGGTCGAAGGATGCCAAGATTCGGACGTTTATGTCGTTGTCTGCGGATCGATCAGGGCTCTTTGCGTCTGCTTTTTTGTTTTCCTCTCGAGGGAAAAGTTGGTCGGTAACCTATACTATGATATCCGTGGATTAAACAACAAAGTGGGGTTTGGATAACGCGTTTATTGTTCCAAATTCTTGACCAGTGATCCATCGATCGAGCATATATACTGTTTTGTAGAGGAGTGATAATGCTGCCTTTTTATCCATTTGGTCATCATGGGTGGCTAGATCTGTGAGTAACCTCGTCGTCATTAACGTGGGCAGCATTCTGTTCCAGCGGTGGAGTAATGTTTTTTTTTTTTAGCTTCGGCTCCATAAGTAACTCTATTACCGGAGCTGGAACTGTTTTGGAATGGTAAAACAACTTCTCATAGTAGATAGAAGGGGAGGGAGCTAGCAAAAGTTAGTATTTTCAACGGTAGTCACTTTGCTCTATTCGTCAGTCACTTCATGTGAAAGTGAGTTTTAAAGAGCTTCACCTGAGAAGCTATTATATTTTAACCTATTTAGCATAACCAAAAAAAAATGCGACTCCTAAAGCACCTAGAGAAATTGTACTAAATGGGCCTAGATAGAGTGCCTCCCATGATTGCGCAGCTAGTATGATAATAATAGCAATCCCTTCGGCCCTGAATAAATTAATTTCTACGGTTATCTTCAATCAACATTTTTATGTTTGTCCAAATTTTATTAAAAAGAGTAAAAATATTTATGATATCAAATAAGCACATTATGATAGTATATTTTATGATATATCTAAGACTACTAATTAGGTATCATAAATCTTTGTACTTTTTCCATTGACCGAAGGTAACTATAGAAATTCATTTATTCAAGTCAGGAGGAAGTAGTATATAATTCTTATGTAACTTAGTCTATATCGCATTTTATCATTTTACTCCTCTTATCCCAAAATAAATCAATTTCTAGAGTTGTTCAAAATTAATATTTTTTTATTGACTAAATTTACAGAAAAAAGGCATTGTTATCCCTCCATTCCAAATTAGCATAACTAGATATATATCATATGACGTATATCTTCACAATGTACTTATTTGGTGTGATAGATGATTTTTAAGAAACTTCCACGGGATTATGGCTATTACATTGATATAGAATAGAGTTTTACAACCCATTTAAAGTGGGGAAAGACCAAAAACAAAAAAGTTACTCTCGTGCTAAAAGTATCACTAATTGTTTCTTCCCCAGCACAATCCAGCCCTGCTGCATCTTCAATGAGACTCGTAAGCATGCATATTGTTGAAGATTCTCATTGTCCAAAGACTCCAACATTTCTTTCCTTCCGTACTTTTTTCTGTTAGCCAACAATATTTTTTTCTTACAATAAATCAGCGAACAGTACTTTTAGCCACGATTTTTCAGACAAGCAAACAAGTTCCCAAGGGTCAAGGAAAGTGAGATTTTTTTATCACTTTTCAAGGTGTGTGTCTTACGTTGTTGAGATATTATCTACCATTCTTGTACTGTGGTGCTCATTGGCTAGTTTCCTAGCCTGTATAAGCTGAGTGTAAATCTAGCATAGATTCACAGTAAGTAAAATTAGGATGTGGGAGAGAAGATTTTTGTCTGAATATTAGTTTTATCCCCTTCTATGCACGCTATCCAGGAAGACGAAAAGGAAAAGAAAAGAAAAGAAAAGCAAGAAAATCAGGTGTGGGAGAGAAGATTTTCACCCGGACACGATAGCAAAACTGATACTATATTAAGATAGTAAAGTTAATGTTTGGTTGTGTAAGTAAAAGTACCTTTAGGAAAAAATGCCTAGTGACCTCAGTTGATCGAGGTCACGCAAGTTAGAATTCTTTTTGTCATGAATTTGGGTGCTTAAATTGGCCATTGCCCATTGGCATGGTTCACACGGATAAATGGTAATTATAAATTTTAGGCCTTGATGAAAATTGACGTATATGCTTTTCTTTTACTGTCTAAACACATAGATAATGCATGTTTGCTTATAGTCAAAGTGACTGTAGATAATATATGCCTAGCTAGCTCAGTTGTTGACTGCTAGCGAAAATATCCACCGAGGTCACCCAAGTTTTTGGCACCAACTTGGGCCATTGCTATATGGTTCGCGTGGATGCTACGTTGCCACCCAAAATGGCAAACAAGTGCTACCATACGTCGGCACAGTTCTGATAAAGAACGGAGGAAGCTGCCACGGACCGACCGGCTGTTCACATTTCTCCACACCAGTGGCGCGCCTGTAGCAGTGTGTAGCTAGCTCACTGAGCAGTGAGGAGTCAAGACACCCATCGACGACGTACGCACGCAGACATCCCCACTGGCTGCCACGACGAGCCGGCAACGCCCAGACGTCGTCGATGGTGGCACGCACAGTGGGCGCCGCATCAACGGCCCGGCGCGCGGTTGGCGGCGCGACGACAACGACGCACGACGGCCGGCGTTCCCGGTCCCGGCAGGTCGCCGTCCGACCGGTCGCCGGCGCTTCGGTTGCAGCCGCGCGCGCGCGTGTACGCGTGGTGGCCGGGCGGACGCACGCGGGGGTTCCCTGGCATGCATGCAATGCAATAGCCGGAGCCGGGGATAGGAGCGCGCGCGCGTCCTTGTCTCGCGGCCGGTTGCCGATATGATGCCGATGGCCGCCGGAGGACCGACGGCGAAAGGCTTGATCGCGAGTGTGGTGGCCTTAGCACTCTCTGCACACGCGACCGGAGCCTGGCATGCATGCACACCATACCGTCGTGTCGATCGGATAGCAGGCAACTAGAGAGGATCGTCTGGTGGACCGGCCGGCATCACGGGAGCCTGAACGTTAGTGTCCGCGCGCGTCTTCAGGTAGCCACAGCCGATCGAGGCAGGCAGCAGAGATTATATTAGACATATATATATATGGCGCCAACGTGTGTGCGTAGTACTACGTGCTTGATTCATTCAGTACTGCCTCGATCTGCTAGGAGGAGGAGTACGCAGTAGTATAGTATCTGTTGTAGTATGTGGCCGCTCTTGCTCCCGCGCGCGGAGCCGGGAGTCCCGGCCCGGTGTCGCGGTCGCACTCGGCGCGCCGGGACGCGGATCAACGCGATCGGGATGCGCGTGGTCGGCGCGATCTTCGCCGCGGCGTCTTTCGCGTATACGTGCCGGGCGCGCGACAAAAGCAGCGCACTCCGAGCAGATATATACCCCCCGAAAGGGACCCCGGCGCCGCGAGAACGCATGAGCAGCAGCGGACGCTTCGCGCTGCCGGTTCGTGCACGAGAGCGCCAGAGCGGGTGTGAAACACGACGGCGCGCGCAGTGAGAGAGGAGGACTAGGAAAATCCGTCACATTGTCCATGCCTCTGCTGCCGTGTGCCGCTAATTCTTAATCTCACTGTGGCCGCTCCAAGCCGAAAGCATTTCAGCAGCAACAGCCACGCACGGGAAGCTTATGGTCGAGCCCACGCACTCACACGAAAAGAACGCAACGCACGCGGGCAAATTTAAAAGTAGTGCTGGAAGAACTACTACCTTGTCCTCTTGGCATGCATCCGACAGAAAAGAATCGCTGCACCTTTCTTTGATTCTTTCCTCTTTTTCATTTTCATTCAGAATTTGATATGAACTGAGGCCTTGTTTAGTTCACCCTAAAAACCAATTTTTTTTTTCAAGTCTCCCCGTCACATCGAATCATGCGATACATGCATAAAACATTAAATATAAATGAAAACAAAAACTAATTGCACAGTTTCCCTGTAAATCATGAGCTAAATCTTTTAAGCCTAGTTACTCTGTGATTAGACAATATTTGTTAAATAAAAACGAAAATGCTACCGTGTCAAAACCCAAAAAAATTGGATCTAAACAAGGCCTGAGCGAACAAAACTGTTGCCCAGAGAGCCGACCGTTCGGAGATTCTTTCATTCTGAAGCGCATTCTACACAACCACGATGTCCGTCGACACCGAACAGCAGCATCTGGACGCCCTCACCTACAGCGACGAACCGCATCGCACATGACAAATCCCTTCACCTCAGTTAGCACAAAGCCCATCAGAATCGACTCCACTTGGGAATAAATTCACAACAGCAACCAGCAGCAGCAGCGTCAAAACACACACACACACACACACACACAACACACACACAGCACAGTGGCAGGAAAGAAACAAAGAGTCCCAACACAAGTGGTCAAGTGGACAAAGCGGAGAAGCGTTCGCTTGCTGTGGAGGAAGCAAATTCCCCATCTGCGTTCAAAGTTGCTGTGCCCGTCGACAACGAAGGCTCTTCTCTTGCTTGTCCCGGCAGCACGGCAACAGGAGCCCCACATCACGACACACAGATACTCTACGACTGATGAACAGGAACGAAAATTGGATCTCTGAACAAAGATCGGGACAGAAACCGTCACCGTTCTTATTCTTATATCATCATCAATCATATATATATTATACTACTATGAACAAATGTACACACACTGACTGATATAGGAGCCAAGCCAGCAACACCTCAGCAGCACAGCAACTGCAACTGGGTGGCAATGGCGAGCAAGTAGCAGCAACCAAGATCCTAGACACCCCAGTCCACTGGACCGAGTGACAACAACTGGAGGAGCTGGATGCATATCCATGTCATCCAATCCAAAGAAAAAAAGGGATAAAGCGAAGAAGGAAAAAAAAATATACTACTCTATACTAGCAAGAGGCGCCGCCAGCTGAGCTCTGGTTGCTCGGTCTCTAGAAGCAAGCACGAGCTGAAAAGCTACGAGCTGGGCGCCTTTCTTCTCTCACTCTCCTACTACTACTAATAATCTCTCTCTAAGCTGCCACTATCCCAATTTACTTACACTAGTGTGAAATCAAATGAAAAAAGCAACTACCAACTGTCACTGTGGTGTCGGGGAGGGGACGGGAAGACCCCGGGGAACTGATCTCGGCTCCCTCTGGTGACTTCTCCCCTGATCCATGGCAACTCTGTTCCAGCTCCAAGAAACGCGGAGCTCGGTCAGGCCTGGGCCTCGAGCTCCTTGCCCGTGATGAAGGTGCCGTGGAAGCCGAAGGGCACCCGGGACGGGAGCTGGACCGTGGCCTCCAGCCGCATGTCGGCGGCATTGACCACCAGGAGCTCCGACGTGCCGGCGCGCTCGTCGTGGACGAAGGTGAGCACGTACCCGTCGTCCTCGCCGCGCGGGTGCGCCGCGGACGGGTCCATGGGCACGAAGCAGGGCTCGCCGCCGAAGCGGCCCTCGCCGTACTCGAACTTGGTGAGCTCGCCAGTTTCGAGGTCCACCTTGGCGAAGCCGGACACCTTGGGCCACGGCTCGGCCACCGCGAGGTAGGCGTACCGTGTCTTGCGGCCCAGGAGGTTGCGGTTCACCATGCCCACCTCCAGGTTCACCTGCTGCGACGGCGGCAGGACGGCGCGGCGCGTGGACCGGCCCGTGCGCGTGTCCAGGCGGATCTCCGTGAGCACGCTCTCGAGGCGCTCGTCGGACTCGTTGAAGATGGAGTCGGCGGGGGTCATGCAGGAGCCGATCACCACCACCTCGCCCGTCGCCTCGTCCTCCCACGCGTTCCAAAGGTGGAAGCAGAAGCAGTCCGGCACGTCCACCCACACCATCTCCGACGCGTCCGAGGCGTGCTTCGGGAGCACGCCGAAGCGCGACGTCTTCTCCTTGTCCAGCACCACGGGCGAGCCGCCGCGCAGCATCTCCTGGAGCTTGAACACCACCTGGTGGTCGGGCACGACCACGAAGTTCTCGGTGATGGCGAAGTCGTGGATCATGGTGGGCTGGTCCAGCGGGATCTCCACGTCGTCGGACTTGGTGCCGTCGGGCCTGAAGTAGAAGTACTTGAGGTACGGCTTCTTGATGACGTCGTAGCTCAGCGCGTGGAGCTCTCCGGTGACCGGGTCGAGCTTCGGGTGCGCGATCATGGCGCAGCCGAGCTGGCCGTCGAAGTCGTAACGGCCGACGGTCTCGAGGTCGCCGTCGTCCGCGACGCGGACGTGGTAGGGGAGGTCGTCCTCGGACATGGCGAGGAGGTGGCCGTTGAAGTAGACGAGGCCGGCGTTAGCGACGCCCGTTCCCGCCGAGGGATCGACGAGGCCGCACGCGGCGCGCGCGTAGAACAGGGCGAGGCGCGCGATCCCGGAGTGGCCGTGGAGCTCGCCAATGGCCTTGGGGAAGACGGGGCGTCCGATCGCGCGCTCCTGGGTGAGGCGCGCGGTCTCCGTGAAGCGGCAGGCGTAGGACTCGGCGACGCCGTTGCGTATCCGCAGCGCGTGCACCATGCCGTCGCCGTCGAACAGGTGGTGCCCGGCGACGGGGTCGAAGCAGGGGTTGGCGCCGTTGCGCGCGTAGACGCCGTTGATGAAGGGCGGGATGCGGCCGGAGACGGGGAGCTCGCGCACGGGCGGCCTCTCCCCGACGGGCGCGAAGTTGCCGGCGATCTGCACGGCCGGGTCGGCGGTGCTGGGCAGCCCGTGGGGCCGCTCCAGGACGTTGGCAACGAACCCTTCCTCGAACGCGTCGAGCGCGGCCGCCGCGGCGCGCTGGAAGAAGTTGAGCTGCTTCTTGCCGCCGGCCTTCCGCGGCGCCGCGGCGTGCCTCGGGACGGCAATGGCGGTGGCGGGTTTCTTGGACTGCGCCGGCAGGTCGGCCGCGCCGGGCTTGTGGAACGGCGCCTGGAGGCGCTCGGCGGGCGCGGTGGCGCGCGGCACGGAGCTGACGGCGCGCGGCGAGAACCGGACGGAATTGGAGGCCCGGGCCCTGCTGGACCCGGACGCCGGCAGGTGCTGCCGGTGTATGGAAACAGAGGTGGGCGGGGCGAGACTCTGCATCACGGTGGCTGAATTGGCGTGGATCGCGTGCGGGGTTTTGAGGGATCGGGTGGGTTTTTGCGCGGTCGGCGGAGGAGGAGGAGGCTGGAGCGGAGAGCGGAGCCCGTTGGTGTGGCGGTGGTGGTGGTGGTCTGTGATGGATGGATGGTTTGGGGGTGGTAGCCGGCGGTTGTATTTATAGATAGAGGGTCGGAGAGCAGCAGGGGAAGGAAGGCAAGCTCAAAGCTGTGGTGGGTGACTGGGCGAGTGAGTGAGGAGGCCCGGGGGGGAAGAAAAGAATTGACAGGGGGCGAGAGCGAGACGGGCGGCGCGGGTGGGGGAGGAGGGGAGAAGTGTGGTGTGGTGTGGTGGACTGGTGGGGTGGGCGGTTTGAACGGGCCGCGACTCCAAGAATGAATGAATTCGCGACGCGGACAGGGGCGCCCACGTGGTGCGCTGCGGGGGGCGGCAGCCGGCAGGGGGGACGCGCTGACGGGGACGTGCCCGCGGCCCCGCCGCCCCGCGATGGCTTCTCGTTGCCATGCCCACTGGCCACTGGTGCTTTGCTGCTGCTGCTGCTGCGGTGCTCGGAGAGGGGAAAAAACCGTGTTTTTCTTTTTCTTTTTCTATTATTATATCACTAGTTTCCCTTTTTGCCACAGGATTTATCGCGTGCGTTGCTTTGTTTATATTATTTCTGGAAGGAGTGTTTTTTGAGCAGAAAACACTAAGGCCTTGTGTAGTTCAAACCAAAAACAAAAAACTTTTTAAGATTTCTTCTCACATCGAATTTCACAGCACATGAACGAAGAATTAAATATAGATAAAAAAAAGCTAATTACACAGTTTTTTTGAAAATCACGAGATAAATCTTTTAAGTCTAATTAGTCCATTATTAAATACTAACAATTACAAAATAAAAATAAAAGTGCTACGGTGTTCCGAATAAAAAAATTGGTAAGGCCTTGTTTAGTTCCAAAAAATTTGTAAAATTTTTTAGATTCTCTGTCACATCGACTCTTTAGACGCATGCATGAAGTACTAAATATAGACGAAAATAAAAACTAATTTTCCAGTTTGGTCGGAATTGACGAGACGAATCTTTTAAGCCTAGTTAGTATATGATTGAACAATATTTGACAAATACAAACGAAAGTGCTATAGTGTGATTTTTCCAAAAAATTTTGGAACTAAACAAACAAGGCACGAGCGAGGAGGAGCTGAGGCCGCCTGCGCAAGTAGCGACTGGCGATCGAGTCTTCTCCCCGGGCGCAGCCCATATATGTTGTCCCTCGGTACTTGCGCTTCCTTTGGACCCGTCACCCGTGCCAAATGTGCTACAGCTGCCCAGTGCCGTGCAGCCAACTTCTCATCAAGTCACTAAACTTTTGTTGCACATTATGCAGCACTCAAGACACGAGCCGGAGTGTGTGCTTGCCTGCCCTCGAATCCTCGATGCTCGCCAAGTACTACTACAGCTACAGCTAGGAGCTCGTGGTGTGGAAATGCGAACCCGCCGCGATGATCGTGCTCAACCAGCTGGGACAAACCGCAGCCGACCGTCGGCGGTAGCCGGCAGGGGGGCCCTTGTTCTCGCCCGGCCGCCCGGGGACAGTCGGACAAACCAGATGCCCGGGGTTCCCAATCTGCTGCCAGGACCGCGGCACAACGCTCGTTGATCGCGCGCTCGTGCCTGGTCGGCGAAGAACCGGTGTGCTGGTAAAACAAAATCTGCAGACCCAAATCACACTGTCAGACCACCCGCCCGGGCATCCTTAAACTGAGCATTACCAGCAGAACAGAACCAGTGTATGCTGCGCCTGCCCTGCGACGACGGATATGTTCCTGATCAGCATCTGTCGTCGCAGCAGGTCCCGTCCAAAAACAAGGCGTGCATGCGTGCGTGATCCGTTCCGAGCAAACCAAGCCAAGCCAAGCCAAAGCCACATGCCCCGCTCGTGTTGCACGACGACAGCACGGAGACCGCCATATTCACCACCGAAGAGGAACGAACACACGGGGACAGAGCGGCGGCCTTCGTCGTCACTTTCATCAGGTGCTGGCAATGGGAGGCGAAGCGAAGCAAAGCTCGTGGCCCGCGGCATGGCGCGGACGGCGGCGGGCGGCGTCTTCCCTCCCCCCTTTGGCGAGTGGCGCCTCGCGCTGGCGCGCAAGCCTCGCGCCGGGAGCCGGGGCTCCCGCGCGGCCGCCACGTCCGTCCGCCCAGGGGGCTTACCTGCCGCGAGCCCGCGGCGCGACCGCATGCGCGCGCGCAGGGCGTGCTGACACGACAGACAGCCCACGCCGCGGCCATGCGCGGACCCCCGTCCGCCGCTCTTGGCCAGATGACATCCCACATGCCTGTGCCCGCGCGCTGTGCGTGTGCGGCCGCATGCCCCATTTGGCACGTACGACCCGCCGGACGGCTCGGCGGCGCGATGTTCCGACCTGCTCTGCCGGCGCCTTGCCGGGGTAGTAGTATAGTACGTTTTACACGGGGCTGGATCTTCCTTCGTGTGTTTTCCAGCAGTAAACGCCTGCGAATAATGCTGCTACTCGGTCGGTACGCCAAGGGCCCGACCGTCGCCGACATTTTTTTTTTTCACTGCGGACGTGAGCGGCGCCGCGCACGACACACGACCAAATTGAAACTGTCGGGCGGCGTGGCCTTTGCGAGACTTTGTGTGCGCAAACAACAAAGGCGAGAAAGGCGACGGCCTCCCTTCGCAGGGGCCATCGCGTAGACTTGTGTGACCTCTTTGTTGACTGTGGAGTGAGTGTGAGCGACTGGGCGAGAGCATGCCAATTCACATTTCGGAGGGCCTGGCCACCAACAACGTGCGGAGACCCGTCGATCGCAATCTTCTCGCCGACGGCCGGTGAATCAAGTCATTCACGGCCAAAGGTTCCATATGCAGCCTGCTCAGCTGTATTTTTTCAGCTATCTACCTTACAGGGTTTTTTTTTTAGCAGCATCTGTGGTTGCAGCGCTGCAAAGAGTGTTGCTGAGCAAGCTGACGTCTTAGGCCTTGTTTAGTTCCAACAATTTTTAAGATTTTTCGTTACATTTTTGAACACATGCATAGAGCATTAAATATATATAAAAAATAATTAATTGCATAATTATTTATAATTTATGAGACGATTGTTTTTAGTCTAGATTAGTCCATAGTTAAATAATAATTGTCAAAATAAAAATAAAAATGCTACGGTAGTCAAACTTAAAAAAATTTAAAGCAAAGTTAGAATAAGATTCAAGAGGCGTGAATGTCTGGCACATTGATATTGAGTTCGAAGAGCAGTGCAAAAGACCTGATCGGCTGATAGATCGTGTTGGTCGAGCACATTAGAGCGCGTAGCTTCTGCTCGTCTCGCCCTGCTGATCTGAGCTAGAAATTGGATGGTGCATTTGGTTCACAGGTCAGGACGCCTTGAGACCTACGGAGTATGTTGGCAAGTTTTTTGCTTGCTATCCCAGGAGAGCCGTTTTGGCTAAGCTAACTTGGCATGGCGACACTCCGCCCACGTGGGCGAGGTGAGGCAAGCTGGACCATAAAACTAAACGTGTCGGACTAAACGTGTCGTAGTCTAGACTAAAATTCTTTTTAGTTTATTTTACTATTTTTTACATACCCAATATAATCATGTAAAATCTTTGGGTGTGATCAGTAGTAGCTCTACTCTGCTGCTTTTTTCTTCTGTGTCGAGATGAAAACAGATGATATATAAACGGATATAGCTGATATTACATTTATTTTCATATTTCTGTTCGGATTCATATTCAAATACGCCATGCTGAATAGGGTATGATTGGATATCAACATCATAAATATGTGATTTGAGTATTCGGATACAAATACAGTATTAAATTCAATATCCAGACTCAGATATAAATAGATTTAAACCACTCTAAACAGATTCGGTCTCGAATACGGTTAAAAAATATTCGTACTGTTTTCACCCCTAACTGTGCGTACCTGTTTCCCTTCTTTCCTACCACTGTAGCTACTTCTTGCTTGCAACAGTACAGTCAAGAACCGCTGCTGAATCCGATTAAATGATAATGAGAAATGTAGGTTTATATGCTAAAATTGTCATCAAATTTCAACAAAAATATCCACCTTTAAGTCTGATTATATATAGACCACACACACATGACACACAGTATCGACTCAAGCGCATAGGTGATGGACTGCCGACTGCTATATGCCTATATGCAACAGATCGATGAATGCATTGACGTCAAGTGTTACAGTTTCACTTTGTCTACGTCGAATCCACCGCCGTTACTTCGTCATTTCAGGAAACAAAGCAGACAAAGGATACATAAGTAGTTCAACATTTCTTAAAGCTAGGCTCTCTGAGTCAAAAAAAAAAAAGCTAGGCTCTCCAACTCCAGACGGCATGAGCACAATCTAGTAGAATCGATACCTTTTGCCGCTAGCATGCATGCACGCATATGCGCACTACGATCCGGCAGCAAACAGTCCTAAACGCAACACTCACCACGCGTAGTGCGACACACATGGCAGCATATGCATGGGCCAGACATCGGCATGCAGCTAGGGCCGCCCGCAGCGCAAGCAATCAAACAACCCCCGTCGGCCTCGGCCGGATAGTTGGTCGATCGAGCCTTCGCTCGCTCGTTAGCTCGCGTGTGGATCGGTGCGACCAACAATGGCGTACGTACGTAGTGCCCGTGACCACCGGACGGAAAAAAAGGCCGACCGACACATGGGGATGGGGAGATGGGGCCTGGCGCACCGAAGAAGACGGTCTCTGGCCTGCCGGTTAGTTAGCAGCTCTGATCCGACGTGATGCTGATTTGGACGGATCATGCGATCGATGCGTAGCGGGCACGTACACGCAGCGACGACCTCACTCAACCTGGCGGGTGCACGTGCAGCGCGGCGATTGGCAGCCCCGATTTCCTCCGCGGACAGGCGGCCATGAACGGGAAAGAAAATCCTACCGGGTCTAAACCAGGACGGGCTCTTTTCTCCGTCGCGACAACCAAAACGGCAAGCGTGCATTCCGGGAGCTTTCGGAGCCCCCCTGCTGCGCCATGATTTCGACCGGCGACGATCGACGACGTCACTGGCGCGACCTGACATTCTTTTTATCCTTTGGCTTTGTTTTTTTGGCTGATAGGGGCCCGGGGTACGTGTAGCGCTGGGATTGGGTACGGGCGATGAGGTGGCACCGTGTGGACCAACGTCGCCATCGCGGCGGATGGCGTCGCCGGGTCCACGTGTCGCCCCCGGCGGCCACCCTGCGTGCTTTTCATGCCAAAAACTGTTTTGGTTCGGTAATCGGGGGAAAGAAAAAAAAAATGTCTGGTTCGGTTCGCGTGGGTCACTTTCGATGACTCACTCGGTTTAACGGAAAACGAAGGTAGCTCGGCCTCGGCGTACGACGTGCTCTGCACCGAGACGGGCGAGACCCCAGGCGGCCGATCGAGAGTAACGGCAGGCAGCATCATTCCCGGCCCGTTCCGTTTGGACCGCTACTTTTGGTTGTGAATCGACGACGCTGAGAGCTTGGACTCGCTCTCAATGGACTGGAGTACGCCAGTCATCACAACATTTTTTGTATGCTGGAACCGTGTGCTGCTCGTCGGTCGCTCCATTCCCATTTACCGAAGACTGATAACCAGTCTGACTGAGCTGCCGGAGTAGTATCCGCCCTGTTCACTTAGGTGCGCCGAATCTACTAGTCATTTAATAGTATTTTTTTTTAAAATAAATCAACGAACAATATTTTATCATAATTTATTAATATTTTTAATCATAGCTTATCGGTCAAGCCAACAAACCGGTGACAAGCTCCACCACTGCTCACTCACTGTTGTTTGGGTCGGATCAAAGTTGTTGGGTTGGTGTATAGCATGGGTGGCACGACCACGAAGTGAGGCTGAGGGCGGCATGCATGCAGAGTCGCTCTCCGCAGGTCAACGTCGCGCCCCGGTTGCATTTGCATGCATGGACACCACGGGAGTTCCCACGGTTGCAGGCGCCCATGCCCCGGTGGCGCGCGCCGGTTGGGGGCCGCGCCGCTAGCTCCCAGGGTGCAACAGCGACAGCGCCGCCCACGCTTTCTCCGTCCGCCCCCGCCCACAGTTAGCTCGGACCGGTTCAACGACGAGCGAGGTCTCGTTCTCGTGTCGTCGTGGAGCACCCCTCACCGGTCATCATCACCATTGTATTAGTTTTGATTATTTTTCTAGTAGTAGCAGCAAATACAATCTTTTTTTTGTCCTAATAACTAACGCACTGATTAACTAGTATACTTTTCAGCAGAGCGAGGGTCGTTTTGGCCGGCAAACTTTTTTTTTCCCTCCGCAAGTACTCCCTTTTGCGTAGCACGACGGTGTCATTTTCCATGTCTGATGTGATGATGTCTCCGCTAATTCCAGCGATAGATAACAATCACACTACCTGATTAAATTAAATATAACTAAACTAAACCAAGAAAGCGAAATGAAGCCGCGAGACGTGCGCGCACCGACGAATATATGCATGATGAACGTAAAATCGTGCACGATCCAACTCCATCCACCGTCCAGCGACCAAGTCTCTTGCTTACTCATTTCCAATAACTTCAGATCTACACGGATCTGTACTTTTGAATGGCTATTACATACCCCTAAGATTTTTTTTTTCTGAAACGCATACCCTAAGAATTACCAGTAGTAGAGAATATATTTTGTACAACACCAACCATTGTTTGCATGCATGACACGTATGTGTTCTGCATGTGACCACCTTGTTGACAAAAAAAAAATACCAAAAAGATTTGTCTAGGCCGGGTTTTCTAACTTTGTTAAAATGTGCAATAGACTCAAAACATATATGGAACTTCTGATTGGAGCCCCGACGAAGAAAATCCAATTTTGAAAAGATCTCACTTCAGCCAAACAAGCCTGAGCTGATTTTTCCAAATGAGCCTGTCATTTTTTTAACTTACTCAAATTATAAATTGAATTTTACCATTGTGTTCCTCTCGTCGAGATGAACGAAATGCATATATAGTATGTAAAATTTAACTCCCGGATGATAAATCATGCACTTGGGGAGTTATTTCACCTTCAAATAAATCAGCCCAAACTAGTTTTGGTACCGTTCAAACCGGCTCGAGCCGATTTTCTCTTTTCTGGTCCGTTTTGAGGGTTATTTTTATGTATTTTGTGTCAGATGAGGTCTAATTCTTGATTGTTGGTGAAATTTAGATTTGTGTCCCAAGCCATCTTACCCAAGGGAGCTTGGAGGTGTTGCTGGCTTCTCAAAAGTGGTGGAGAAGTTGGATCCACCTCCCCTTCCCATGTTGCTCCATTTCTTGAAATCTCATTCTCCTCCTTGCTCCTAGTTGCTACTTTGCTAGGGAGAGAGTGCTCCTCCCTCTTCAGTCTTCAATACACAACCCTTGTGGTCATCATCTTCACTTGATCTCCATAGTCTTTGTGGGGGTATAAACCCCTATACCCTTACGGCTAGACTTCGGCCAGGAGGCTTGGCCCATTACGAGACGAGTTCAAGGCTTGATCCGACAACCTGGAGTTTCGCGCAAGGAAACAAGATG
>Ga0182004_10000635_pt1 | contig 22535 bp, 15 predicted proteins | sample Sormic07211540_1_FD_120479 | JGI IMG/M metagenome (GOLD analysis project Ga0182004, IMG submission 120479) | Endophyte microbial communities from Sorghum bicolor roots, Mead, Nebraska, USA - 072115-40_1 MetaG | ecosystem: Host-associated > Plants > Roots > Unclassified | place: USA: Nebraska...
ACAGCTAAACTGTGTAATTAGTTTTTGTTTTTGTCTATATTTAATGTTTCATGCATGTGCCACAAGATTCGATGTGACGGGGAATCTTGAAAACTTTTTGGTTTTCAGGGTGAACTAAACAAGACCTAAATATAGGATGTCTTGGACAAATGCATAACCACCATCTGGATAGATGGTTGTAGTTGTAGTACATCCTCAGCCATACTTGGCCTTGTTTAGTTCACCCAAAAACGTAATTTTTCAAGATTTCCCGTCACATCGAATCTTGTAGCACATGCATGAAGCATTAAATATAGTTAAAAATAAAAACTAATTACACAGTTTGTCTGTAAATCGCGGGATGAATCTTTTAAGCCTAATTAGTTTATAATTGGACAATATTTGCCACAAACAAACGAAATGCTACAGTGTTCCGAACCAAAAAATTTTGCAAACTAAACAAGGCCTTTTTTTTATCATTTCCAAAATTTATTACCTGATTCCGCTCCCACTGCCAATGACAACTATTACCCCCTGTCAGCAACAGAGCGCTGGCAGGGATGTCTGTTCCCTGAATAGTACATGCTACCATGAACATTTATATGAAAAAAAACACCCATAAAATAAATGACAACCAAATTTAAACCTGAAGTCAGGTACACGCATGTTACTGTCTATATTCAAGAAAATCGAGTGATGATGCTGAACAACTGGATTATTATATGCCGTGCACCATATGAACAAAAGGTGAGCAAATTGAATGGCAGTACTACTGCATGGTACGTACCACTGTAGCAAAAGAAACAATGAAGCTTTGCCATGTCGTTGTTGTTGACATGTCATGTTTGTCCCGTACGTCCCAGTTGGTACTTCATGTGATTCTTGGACCCTGTCTCTGAAGCATTTCTGCTTCCAAAGGCTTCTCCCACATATCACCTGAGGTCGTACATATATTTCCAGTTGCATCGCATCTGATCTCCTATATATGATCTTCTCAAGCCTTTTCCGAGAGAAACAAATTCCGGTGAAACAAAGGAAATAGATTAGCTACTAATAACTCCGATCATAAAAATATGTCCTTTAGAATAAGATTTAGCGAAACATGAAAACTATAAATAAGAATAGCTTTTGAATTATTTAACATACGAGTTTTCACGATTAGAAAAGTGTACAGAATATTTTAATCCTAAAAAATTTAAAGGATTTTAAGAATTCAGTATCCTAAAAAAATTAAGTTGGTAAACGATATGCATGAAAGACCGTGCGAAGTAAAATGGATGAGATTTTTAACCGGAGGGAAGAGCACATTATTGTTTAACGAAATCAGCTCAGACAATAGGCAGACGAATATTAGGTTCATTAGTAATTTAAGGATGGCCGAATGTAAAATCACGTACGTTGTTATATATCTCAAAAAAAAAACCCGGTTCTGTTACCAAGGTGGTTCTAGCTACCTACTGATGTAATCATCCATTTCCTTGGTGACATCACCATTATGGGGCTAATAAAACAACAGTTATTCATTTGAACAGCAGATTACCGGGTAGGATTAGTTTAAGCCATAGTTTAAGTGGCATGATTAGGGCTACACATTGACCCTCACCAGCAAGCTGGAGCTTTCGTAAAAAAAATTACTAAACCTGAAAGAGGGCCAGGGGTGCAGCTGGGTTGGCCCCTGACTGCGCGCGGCGCGCTGCTCCTCCCTTGGCAAGTTGCCTGGTGGCTCCCTGAGCAACGGCAAAAGCCACCGTGCATAGTGACAAACGCGGACGCCCATCCAATGGGCATGGCGCCGCGCGATCGAGCTCCTCGGATCTCTCCGGTCAGGCCGTGCTGGACACTTATCAAAATCGCGTTGGCGGTGCCCAGCTTATATTACTGCAACTGGTGGGGGCGCGAGCGCTACTTGCACATGTGTGTCGGCAAAAACAAAAAAACTGCGCATGTGCAGACGGTGAAACGTAGTATAGTTAGCCGGGGGGCTGCGTATCAAACTGTGTAATGATACTAGATTAGATGCCCACGGAAGTTAGGGCAGCACATGATGATGAAGGATTTTTGCTGGGACTAAATTCCGTCGGAAGTTAGGGCATATGCATGTTCTCTGTTATATATAAAAAAGCACGTACTCATTTCGATACGCTTGAGTGACTGAGGCCTGAGGGTGCAGTCGAATAGTAGCTCACGGATGCTCTTTGGGTTCGCTTGGTTAAGAGTTTTGGAGACTCATTTGAACGGGTTGCTTTATTTTTAAATGATCATGTGTAGCTAGGTTGCTTTATTGCAGAAGATAATTTATATATTTTGGCCTCACAGGACCTTTTTTCGATCAACTTCAGCACAAGTCTTCTGGACCACTAGGTTAGGTTGGTTTGCCCATATTATGTTGTGAGGTACCGGGTACTTTCTAGCTAGATAATAAATTAGTTATTAACACAAGTCCATGTAAGAATGCTTAATTATTCTGTACGGACATATCGGTGTTTTAATATTTTGATGAAAGAGAGAGTGGCTGGATACAAATAAATAAAGTTGCTTTTATTTATGATTATTTTCTCTGTTACTGTTTGATTATTTTTCTAATAACCTAATACCCATATAGGTATGTTCTGAAATCTACCTGTGGTTTTGACAGATTTTATTGGGTAACTATCGCTACTTTAGCTAGTTGGATCTTCATTCCCATGCATTCATAATTTCTCATATGTATGTGTACAGCATGCGTTTAACTGAAATCTTTAATTTTCCTGAATTATGATAGCTCTTGTGATAGCCAACTCCAGATTTTTCTCTTCCTAATTTCAAGCCTGCTTCAATTTGTAAGAACAGCTAGCTTTTACTGGCCTGGTTGGCTGCTTCCTTCAAGCTCAATCATATTGATCAGTGGATTCCCCTGGCAGTAGTTGATACCACCGGCCTAACAAGAGCTCCTCTAAGCACAGCAAAAGCTGGCAAGTGGTACCGGCCAGTTCAGAACATTTTTCAGGATAGCACGCAGTGGTTAGGTGGGGAAAACAAAGCTCGTGAAAGTGAAGATCTATCGTTTATAGCTGCAGAACCCAAGGATATAGGGCTCGTTAAGCACAATGCCAAGAATGCATGCACACGACAGATTCTTCTCTATTTGCTCGTCACCTGCACGCATGGTACAGGCTAGGCTTCTTTTTGAGTTTAGATCGTACTCCTGTGCCAATGAAAAGCCTGAGTGGCTGCCTAAGAAAATGGTAACACAGCTCCCGTAAAATGCCATAGAGATGGGATAGACCGGATTATGTGTTGAAAATGAAGGACCACTGCTAGTTGTTATAGGTGCTTTCCTGGTTGCAAAACCTAACCAATAATACAAGAAGAAATGCCCTGAAATAAAACCGGCAATGTCGTGGATGTGACGAAGACAAGTCACCTCATAGGGCTGAATTATATATGGGTTCATTTGAGTATATTTGAAGCACTCTTGTTTGAAGCGCCATTTTTTCCAATATGGCCAGCTGAACTGAAGATGATGCGCTAGCTAGCATATATGTATATATATAAACAGGCAGTGAGGGGTTCTCAAAATTTCAAACAAGAAGACATGATTTGCATTGCTTACACTGTACTGCACCATTTGGAGACCATGGTACTGTAGAGCAGGCCTCCTATAAACAACTAAGGGCCTGTTTGGAACTAATAGTTGTTATTAGTCCACCATTTGCTCAAACTAGTTATTAGGCGACTAAAGTTTCTCAGTCAACTTTAGCTTCTTTGCCACCAAGTGAACTAGCTAGTACTAGTAGTGAGTTGGCCAGTTGGGTGTAACCTAAAAACTAGTCCACTCGTTACTTCGTCAACCTGTGATTTAGGACTAAAAGTTAGCCGTGATATTCGATCAGGCCTAAGGTATTTCTGATAGAGCAACGCCGCGCCATGTGCCATGTGCAAGAATAAAAGGAGAATTGAAGCCTTGGAATCCACAGCAAAATCGTCAGATTGGCAAACCTCGGAGCTGCTAGCTAGGAGTCGTAGCTTGAAACGCGTTAGGTACGCTAAAACAGCTCAGCACGATGACAGCTGGCCAACATAAACAGACGAGGCCTTTGTTGATGGACTTGACCGCTCTGGTGTTTTTGTGTTTTATTTGCCTGCTGGTTTGGTTGTGGCAGGACCCGGCCCCCAGGGGGATGCGTCCATGGCCAGCACGCGTGTACGCACCGCAGAGGCCGGGAGCACTCTCGTGGATCAAATCCATCGATCAGGTCGAAGTGACGACGCTCGTTACACGGTTACCAATTTCTCAGCAGGTCACAGCATGCACTAGAGTGTCAGAGAAAGCCATCGATTCGACCGACGCATGCGCGACAGATCAGATGGTGGTTGGAGCGGCGATGGAACAATCGCATCAGATGAGCGACGGGCGGCGCTCGCATGCATGTCACTAGTGCGTCCCCGACGGGCGGCGCTACTCCTGCCGTCCTAGGAGTAGGAGTACACATACGTACTGTGGCACCATGCATGCATGCTTCCATTCCATGGAGAAACCTGAACGCATGCAGCTAAGCTAGTATAGCTTACACGCCTTTTCCAGCAGGGGAACACATGACTTTAGACAGCACATTTTTGCTATGGCACTTTGATGCGTACTACTCTTGTGGGATGTTATCCCTCCGGCATCGTCTCCGGCCCTGACGATCATGCATGCTGCTTCGCTCAACAGAGGCACAGGTGGGAAAGACGGTCCAGTGTCAGATAGTAAAAGTCGGGTGGCATGCATGCCACGGATCATTGAAGTCGAGCACAATATGGCAGACACGACAACCGATGCGTAATTTGGTAGCAGGGTATCCTGCTATCAGCCGACGTCCAGCAGACGGCGGCACCAGCAGGCACTGTGTATCTGTAACCACATACTACGAGTATACCGTACGGCATATCACATGAGTATTGCACGCATGCATAAGTACTTTGCAAGATGAATCCTTCAAACCTAAGTAGTACAAATACAGTAACATTTAGTGTGGTTTACAAATTACTCAATCCATCTCCGCAGCCATTTATTACTAGTCCATCAATCTATATATATACCCACACGATATCATGTTGTTTTTGGAACTCAGTCATCTTTACGTCTAGTTTAGTTCCAAAAATTTCCAAGATTCTCTATCATATCGAATCTTACAGCACATACAATAGAGTATCAAATATAGATAAAAAATAACTAATTACACATTTTGTCTGTAATTTGCGAGACAAATATCAAATATAGATGGATTGAGGCCTTGTTTAGATCTTTTTTTTGGATTTTGATATTGTAGCATTTTCGTTTTTATTTGACAAACATTGTCCAATCATAGAGTAACTAGGCTCAGAAGATTCATCTCGTGATTTACAGGCAAATTATACAATTAGTTTTTATTTTTATCTATATTTAATGCTCTATGCATATGCTGCAAGATTCGATATGACGGGGAATCTTAAAAAGTTTTTGGGTTTTTAGGTGAACTAAACAAGGCCTAAGGCTTGAGCAGGTCGGCTAGGACAGGGCTAGTGGCTAGTGGTGGCACGGCCAAATTCCACTTCTACGATCGTTCAATGTTTCTTTTGCGAGCGAACAATCCGATCATCTTCTCTCTTTCCCTTTTCAGCTTGCTGTCCCTCCCGTGTCCTTTCCTTTTGCGTTTGTGCCCACAACTTCAGACGCGGCTGAAAATTTCGTTCTAAAATATTCTGCCTCGTGCCCCCTTCCAAGCAATGCCCAAACAAAGAAGGCGGTGATTTTGAACAGTGCACCCCTTCCCCCTTCCCCCCCTTCCACCTTCCCCCCTTCTGCTTCTCCTTAGGGCGACCTCGCCGGATTGATTAGAGGGATCCCTGTCGGCGGGTGTTCTTCGGGATTCATTGAGGTATTGCTAACCCAAGTTCTATTTTGTCTCGTTTGTCCACCGTTTTCACGGGATTCGATCAATTCAAGATGTTCTATGTCATTGCGTTTCGTGGCTTGCAGGCGCTGACCAGTGGCTCTTCCTTTCTATTCCTGCTTTTCCCTACTTTGTGTGGCCGCCGCGTGTTCCCCGGCTCTGGTCCTCGCTCTGTCGTCGATGCCACTTATCGTGGGGGAATCATCGAGGTATTGCTTTGTGTGGCTTGTAGAAAACACGGAACCTCTCCCTGCCCGGTTCATGTAAGGCCACCCGCTGGTTCATCCTCCATGGCTTTGAGCCTAGGTACTGTGTCGTTGTCATGGGATGACCTAGCCTTGTTGTCTGCCATCGCGTTCCTCTTGGTTCTGCTTTGTCCCCTGTTGTTGGTTGTGCTGAGTTCCACAGAGTCGCGTTCATCGCTCCGTCTTTGTTCCAGGTCTTCGTGGCCGGGGTAGAGGCTGTGGCCCTCTAGAAGCATCATCCAACTCCACGGGTGGTTCTGAGTTGCACAAATTTGTTGTGCTTTGTACATAGATTCCATTCGGTTTTCGGTTAGGAGTTTAGTTCCAGTTATTGAGGACAGAGCTTAGTAGTGATTTCACATTAAGCAATTGCATACAAAATTAGAATAGGTCACTAATTTATTTTCACTTTTATGTGTTTCGTTCATTAGTATTACACCTATCCAATGGAGTAGAGAGTAGAATATTTGTTCAACAAAAAGTGACTGTAATTTTTATGTAATTTATTTGGGTATAGATGCATGAGGAGGGAGAATCTTTAATAATATCACTTCTCATGTAATTAGAAGAAGGAATTATACCGTTAATTGATTCATATTATAATTGATTACAGATGGCTCATGATGGAGATTGTTCTTCTGAAGGAGAAAAGTCCAAACCAACCATGATTTTTAGTTAAAGTCTAATAGTAATAATAATAATGTAAAAAATGTGTTTGGCAATATTCTTTCTCAGTTTTAGTTTTGTATTACTTTATATCTTACACTTTATAAATGGTTGATATGTTAGCTCATATGAATATTTTGTTAGATTTAAGACTATTGGATACATTATGATTGTATTATTACTATTTTAAGCTTTAGATAAATACAAATATTATATTATATATTTTTATACCTAATAAGCCAAGCCGAGCTAGCTTTTCTAGCTTGTTAAGATAACAAGCCGAGCCGAACCGAGCCGAGCTGGTTAAAAAATAGAACCTGACCTATCTCATTCTTCTAATATGTTCTTTTTACCTTTTGTGATAATGAGAAAATAATAATTACCATTTTTTACTATAATATTTTTTAGAATGTAGATATTAAACTTATTCTACAAGATTTGTAGGTAGGATAGTTCTTTTTGTGGTAATGTCTGATAAAATTGTAATTATTCTTTATTTTTTTTGTTTCAGTCTTTTGAAAGCCAATTTTCAATGCCCAAGTTGATGACCCTGATAGGTGTTCTTTTTGAACCTCAGGAAAAGTTAGTTCAACAATGTGGGTTTGGTTCCATACTTAAGTTAAAATGCAGTAACATCCTTATAAGCAACTTATTGTGTGGCTGGCAAGGTGCTATGATAAGAAAACACAGGGTATCAAAATTCTAGGGACTCGTGCATTCAAGATAGATGGTCATATAGTCCATTTGATTCTTGGAATTCCTCATGATCAAGCTAAGATTCAATCAAAAGCATTTATGGAGTTGAAATCTTTTTATTACTAATGGTACAAATGCAGGACCATTAGCTCCAAAGATTTAAGATCTTATTGCCATGATTACTCCTAAACTTGTGAGGGGCAGATTTGTTAGGGTATTCATGTTAGTAGTGCTCTCTATATTTCTGTGCCCAAGCAGTTCATCGAGAGCCAACTGTCATTACTATGATGACGTTTGTTCAGTGAAAAAGATAAGTCTTATGACTGGTGTGATGCAGTTGTCACAATTCTAGACTTTGCAAATTCCAACAGTCTTTGGCTAAAGGAAACAATTCTGAGAAACCAACTTTATTTGGTTACATAATTGTCCTCTTTGTAAGTATTTCTTTTTACTGTGACACTTACATTTTATGTTTATATTTAAAATGTGTAGTAGTGTCTATTAAATTGTTGAAGAACAATAGTTTTTGATATTATACATATGTTTTATGCATGTCTGTGTAGCAATTATTATTTATGTACTTATTTAAAAGAGCAAGGTTTCTTTCTTAAACCTAGGATTAGTTCGGCTCTACCCAAACTTTTGGTTCACAACAACATTACCCACTTATCCGACTTTTGACCTCCCTAGATAGTAAATTTAAAGTGGCCAATTGCAAAAAAGGTCTGGCAGCATGATGCCTGGCGAACTCCCTCCAAGCAAAATTGCCCTAGTTGTTGAAGGGAGGCAACCAACTCAAGCCTACCATCCATTGGTGGGGTCTGCTCGAACCTCTGGGCATAAGAAAGCAGCTAGTTGGCTACGTCACTACAGATATCTATCTGCAAGTTAAGCATATATTGTCTCATGTATTACCCTTCCTTTACAAAGTAAGGATAGACAACGTAGTTAAGAAATTTGTTTACCAATGCATGGAAAGCAGCTGGTGGCTCCATCGTGGACGTGTTAGTGATCTCAGCCTCATATGACGCAACCTCTACCGGCACAAGGAAGCAATGAACGTGTGTGGCTCCGTGGAACCAATGCAAGTACTCTCGGTACATGCCCTCGTCGAATGGCCCACCAAGGTCGTGCACATCAGCAACATCATGTGCCCAAGCGTTGTCCCAAAGCACTATCCTATCTTCCCACGACTGCTCGAATACTATACCTTGACGTTTCCCCAAAGCACCATCCTATCTTCCCACGACTGCTCGAATGCTACACCTTGACGTTTTCTTGAATAACTACAATACAATTAAAGTTGATGTTTCCTTGAATAACTACAATACAATTAAAAATAATGAGCAACACTATGACAACATAATCTTTAGTGGAGTTGGTAGTTTAGTTCTATGTGTTTTCACGAAATATTCATAATCTTTTTCATAAAACTTGTCGGAAATTGATTGTTGGTTTTATTTCCACTAAACGTTTGTGATTTAGTGGGGTTGCTAGCTAGGGCAAGGCCAATGATTGTTGGTGGTGCAGAGAGTGCGACGATGGCTACATAGGGGAGAGAGGTAGGCAACGCAGGGAGAAGAGAAGATGGGAAGCAGCGGCAACTAGGAGAGGAGAATGAGACTAAACTTGCTTGACTTTCATTGATGAATTCCCCCACACACATATATATAGGGGCTTACAAGAATGCTAATGGGCTTTGGGCCTCTCATATATAGAGCCCATAACCCCTACCATTTTTTCTAGATCTAATCTATGGTAGTTGAGCAGGTCCCTCTATATAAATAAAGTAGCCCACCAACATGTTGTTGTCGTACTATATGTCTTTGTGACCGTGAAAACATAAGCTATAGTCTCTCCATCAATAACTATCGTTTTTGTTTTTGTGCCGTAAGTTTGACTAGATTTATAGAAAAATGTGTGTAATATTTGTATCTCCAATATTATGAAAATATATTCAATGATCTATCTAATGATATTAATTATAGAACATAAATATTAACATTTTAATATTAAATTAGACAAAGTTATTTGGTGGGATGCGAAAGTGATAATTATTTAGGGACATAGAAAGTACATCTCAAAAAATACATCGAACAATTATATTGTTAATATTGCTATATAATTAAATTGTCTTAACAAACAAACTACTAACGTAATATTGACATTGTATAGAATCTCACACAAGTTTTACCATACGCAAACAACAAATCGTAAACACATGATCTTTGGAGGTTTAGAAAAGACAAATATAATACATAGTCATTTACCAACTGTACTGGGGAATCACCTCAAGTGGTGCGTACGCTATTTGCATCGCGTAGTGGATGAAGTGCTTGTCGACGGTGTCGTGGTGGGAACTGGTGAAGAGTACCCAGCCAAACAACCAAAGCAAGTATGCCTCCAACTGTCGCAGCACCCTCTAATCGTCCTCATCATCCTTGAGTCTCTCCGCACGAAACTGAGACAACCAAGCCTTTGGAGGCCCGTGGCGGTCGTGGAAGCCGAACTGCTCAAGCTCTCCCTCTACCGGCCGCAATACACCATCAAAACGGCGCAGGAGTTGCTTGTCCCAGTCTGTCGGCACGACAATTGGGCCGATCGGGGTACCGTCGAGAGGTAGACCAAAGAGCATGGCGACGTCTTGCAGAGTGATGGTCATCTCACCTACAGGGAGGTGGAACGTATGTGTCTCCAGTCGCCAGCGGTCCACCCAAGCAGAGAGGAGTGCACGGTACATCAGAGAACTCGCACTCATATGCCTATGTTGCTCAACCAGGCGTACAAATGGAAGTAGACCAGCAGCACGTAGATTGTAATGGAAACAAAACTATCTTCCCACGACTGCTCGAATGCTATACCTTACGTTTCCCCAAAGCACCATCCTATCTTCCCACGACTGCTCGAATGCTATACCTTGACGTTTCCTTGAATAACTACAATACAATTAAAGTTGATGTTTCCTTGAATAACTACAATACAATTAAAATAATGAGCAACACTATGACAACATAATCTTTAGTGGAGTTGGTAGCTAATTCTACGTGTTTTCACGAAACAATCATAATCTTTTTCATAAAACTTGTCAGAAATTGATTGTTGGTTTTATTTCCACTAAACGTTTGTGACTTAGTGGGGTTGCTAGCTAGGGCAAGGCCAACGATTATTGGTGGTGCAGAGAGAGCGACGATGGCTACATAGGGGAGAGAGGGAGGCAACATAGGGAGAGGAGAAGATGGGAAGCGGGGGCAACTAGGAGAGGAGAATAAGACTAAACTTGCTTGACTTTTATTCATGAATTCCCCACACACATATATATAGGGGGCTTACAAGAATGCTAATGGGCTTTGGGCCTCTCATATATATAGCCCATAACCCTACTACTTTATCTAGATCTAATCTATGGTAGTTGAGTAGGTCCCTCTATAAATAAACTAGCCCACCAACATGTTGTTGTCGTACTATATGTCTTAGTGACCGTGAAAACATAAGCTATAGTCTCTCCATCAATAACTATCGTTTCTGTTTTTGTGCCGTAAGTTTGACTAGATTTATAGAGAAACGTGTGTAATATTTGTATCTCCAATATTATGAAAATAGATTCAATGATCTATCTAATGATATTATTTAATACCATAAATATTAACATTTTAATATTAAATTAGACAAAGTTATTTGGTGGTATGCGAAAGTGATAATTATTTAGGGACATAGAAAGTTCATCTCAAAAAATACATCGAATATATGGTTAGTATTGCTATATAATTAAATTGTCTTAACAAACAAACTACCAACGTAATATTGACATTGTACATAATCTCACACAAGTTTTATCATACGCAAACAACAAATTGTAAACACCTGGTCCTTGGAGGTTTAGAAAAGACAAATATAATACATAGTCATTTACCAACTGTACTGGGGAATCGCCTCAAGTGGTGCGTACGCTATCTGCGTCGCATAGTGGATGAAGTGCTTGTGGACAGTGTCATGGTGGGAACTGGTGAAGAGTACCCAGCCAAACAACCAAAGCAACTATGCCTCCAAATGTCACAGCACCCTCTAGTCGTCCTCATCATCCTTGAGTCTCTAAGCACGAAACTGAGACAACCAAGCCTTTGGAGGTCCGTGGCGGTCGTGGAAGCCGAACTGCTCAAGCTCTCCCTCTGCCGGCCGCAATACACCATCAAAACGGTGCAGGAGTTGCTTGTCCCAGTCTGCCGGCACGACAATTGGGCCGATCGGGGTATTGTCAAGAGGTAGACCAAAGAGCATGGCGACGTCTTTGCAGAGTGATGATCATCTCACGTACAGGGAGGTGCAACGTATGCGTCTCCGGTCGCCAGCGGTCGACCCAAGCAGAGAGGAGTGCACGGTCCATCAGAGAACTCACACTCATACGCCTATGTTGCTCAACCAGGCGTACAAATGGAAGTAGACCAGCAGCACGTAGACTGTAATGGAAACAAAACTATAGATTAAATAATTAAATAATTATCAAGTACAGCTATGTATAAAGTATATGAATTAAACAAACTGTGGAAGCCAACGATGGTCAAGTAACCACAAGTCATCGTAGGTATGAAGACACAGGGCTTTAGAAAGCTTCCCGTCCTGCAAGTTGGAGTGGTGTCTCTAATCAAAAACAGGGTCGATAAACTGCATGTGAGCCGTCCTACAAAAACAAAGATTTTTTTGAAAATACAAATACATATTAGCAAGTACATTCAAAAGGCATAATAGTTGAAACTTAAATTTTGTTCCATTATTAACATATTCACAAATCACTACTATAGTATACATGTTGGAATTTAACATATTCACAAAGGTTTATGTTTAGTAGCCAGTATGTTAGACTCGATTGAAACTTGACTCTTATAAAACGAAATGCATCAAACATAGCACTAGATTCACAAGTGATGCTGCCTTGTGTGTAAATTACCTGCAGAAATCTAAGAAGAATTTGATGCCCTGCTGCTAAGCTTCAGCTGCAGAAATACTAGTAATTAGAAATTTCGATAACTATTACCGACCAAGAGAAAAAAGATACAAATTCATATTAGCTCTTGTTATCTCATATATGAAGCAAGAACACCAATAAATTTAGATATCGTGCATACTGTAGAAGACATTTCTTTATTCAGAAAATGTCGAAGGACTCAGTTACAAACTTTGGATACTTGGTTCTGAGGCCATAACGTTCAGGAGTATCTTAGTCACAAACAAACATCCAAAGAAATTATGACTACATTTCTCAGCGGCCTAGGAGATCATCAGTGCTACAATGGATATTTAAATGGTAAAGATATGTGTCAAAATAAAAATGGATTTGCAAATTTTTAAATCAAGTTAGCTACATCATACATCAATAAAGTACACAAACATGGACTACAGAATACACTGATACATCATGTCCAAGTACCACATCAGCCATGCATAGCAAACTAATTTTGCAGGTGGAGGAGTCGCATTCTATTTGCACAACTTACATACAGAAGAAAAAGCTCAAAAAATGATAGAAACAATGTACAAATAATTGGATACTAAAAAAGTGAGGCAAACATACATAACCTGAGTCCACATTTGACTCTAACACCATGTTAAATTATCTTTTTCAGCTTCATAATATCCTACATTCGTACTACCAATCAAAGCAGATCGTAGTGCATGGATTTGTAGATATATAGAAAAAATCAAATAAATATTACTTTTTTTCCTGTAGTTTTCCTATGCTCTATTCCTACAAACCAAAGGTTGCTATAAGGATTGAATCCTTAGGAATTGAAATCCTATATTTTTCTTGTGATTCACCTCCATTCCAAAGGAGGCCTCAATAGACAAGGAAAACATGTTTTACTTATCCATACATTTTTAGGGGAGAAACAAATAACTTGAAAACTATTCAGATTACAGCACCGATGATCAAATCTTGAGGGAAGTAGATTTTCAACTGAAAATGCATACAAGTGGATACTTAGATAAACCGTCATATCATAAAAAAAAATAGAATCAGTGAAGAGAGAAGATGGAAGAGCAGGGGCAGGGAAGACCGACACGGAGAGGAGGGTCCTCACGCCGAGTATTTTACTACACCATGTATTTTAGATCATGTCAATATTATAATTTTTATATGAATTTTGTCTTCATTCAAATTCATTTAAAAATTTTATGAATTTATTTATTGTGCAGCTATTTTAAGGCACTTGACTAAGTCAACCATCCGTAAAAATCGAGTAGATATATAAGGTACGGTACGGTCTACACGTGCCACTAAATATCTCCTATACACATCATTTGTATATGCTCTGTGAAACAAATACATACTCTGATCCTACTAGTTCAACAAGTTAAAGGCAATTACTCCATGACTATTGTAGCTTATTACAAATTACGTCCAGTAATAAGTTACATAATTCCTATTGTTTTGGATAAGATCAAAGCCAAATTTTTTATACGTTTGGCTATCAACCTTAAATTGTAAGATATTTTAGCTTTTCTAAATACATTACTTTTACTATGTATCTAGACATACTGTATATGTAAGTGCATAGCAAGACTATGTATCTATAAAAGCTAAAACATCTTACAATTTTGAATAGAGGAGACAAAATATTTAGTTTGAGATATGATGTATAGATTAGCCTTGAAAAGTAAATCAAGAAAATATATATTTGTGGAAGAAATCATAATCAAAACCATACTTGGAGGCCTTGTGTTATTGTCCAAAAGAAAATGAGGCAGAACTACAACAATACAAAGAATCTTAGAGAGATGCTTACACATGCATGGAGAATCATGAAGCATCCATATATATATAAGAGCTAGCCTCGTGTCCTCCAATGCTAGCAAACACTTATGCTTTGTGCTTAATAATTAAGCTAGTTACTGTTCCTAGAAGATACTCTGTGGTCCTGCTGCAGCATGCATGTTTCAAGCTAGCCAGGCGTCCAACGGTCCAACGCCTCGTCAAGCAGCGACGACGCCCACACGAGCTCGTGTTCAGGTCCACGGTGGCAGGGAAAACAATGAAACTACTGCCTCTAAGCGCCTGCTAATTTAAGCCAAAGCACAGTGGCGTTGTAGTAGCTAATACAAAACCGTCGTACCGCGCGCGCATGCGTATATATCGTTCAGCCGCCGTTCAGGCAATCCATGGGTTCAGGCAACGACGACAGGCACTGCCGCACAGTGCGTTGCGTTGCGTACTCCTCGTAGCACTGCAGCCCATGCCCAGCTCCACCCGGCCTGCCGGCCTGCGGGGTTAATTGGTGCATGTGAGATGGAAGCATCCAACCACGTCCCAACAAATAAGGTGCATTAAGGGGCCCTGCTCAGCTCAAGCAGTGCAACGCACTGGTAGCTAGTAGTACTAGTACCTCCGTATGCAAAATGAGACCAGACCATGCATGCATCAAAGCTGGTGTGTGTATGCATGTGTAGTGTGATGAGGGCCCGAGAGCGCGCGCGAGAGAGATAGGAGGATGGATGTGCTTGTTCTGGCACATCTGACGGCTCTGTGCGGCATGCCATGGCATCCGAGATGGAAGGATAGGCGTGTGTGCGAGAGCTGGGACGGCCTGTCCCTGTCCTGGCCGGGCCCAAGAAACAACAAAGCTGGGCACTACGGGCGGTGCATGCATGCAGATGCTGATGCAGCTGCGGCTGCGGCTGCGGCTGCGGCTGCGGCCGCGGCCGGCAGGACAAGCGCTGCGCAGGTCGGGCGGGCGGGACGGGGTGGGGTGACCCTGCCCGTTTCGGACACGCGGCGCGGGCCCCATTCCGCGGCGGCACGGCGCTCTCTCCCTATCCTATCCCACTGCAATGCTGCACACGCAAACACTGCTCACCCCTGATGAGACCGTTGAGCTCGCCCCCGTTACGTCGCTTTCGCAAGCACGCCACGGCCACGACCTCGGCTCATGTGCACCTGGACCGGTCCAAGCGCCTGCCGTGGAACGGAAGTGGACCGATCCGCCCGCCCAGCGCTTTTGCAACTGTACGTCTGTACGTGTATGTACTACTGTGCACGAGTCGATAGCGTTCCGCACTTCCGCTCCGCCCCGTGCCGTGACAATGGATGGGGGACCGCGTGTAGCCGGGCGACGAGCCGACGACGACGGGAGCGGGTACCACGCATCCATCGGGCTGGCGCGCCGCGCCGCGCTGCCGAAGCCGGCGGGTGGTCCAGCCGCCGCCCGGATGGCCATCGACTGAATTTGTCGTCCTGGGACTGTGACACACGGTGCGATAGGAGATCGACCCATGGTGGTGTGCAACTTTGCATCTTCTAAACCATGCTATCCGGAGCGAGCAACTGCTGCAATTGCCAAGCCAACTTAGTTGTGTCTCTTTTGAAGGCAACTTAGTTGTGACTTCAGCGCCGGTCCTAGAATTTCGAGAGCCCTCTGGCGAGTTTGCCACAACGTCCTTTCTAGTCTATAATATATAAACTAATTTTACTTGTAAAAAGAAACCAAATGCAATAGTATATTTAAATTTAAACATGTCTGAGCGAGAAATAATGTAGATTAAAGGCAATATATTTGTACTTATAGAACTAATATGATTACCTTAAAAAGGAACAGAATTCCATCATATTCATTGCTTCTTATGTAAATATACTTCTTCGTGCATTTCTTGATGCAAAATCATCAAGGACGGTATTGAGATCAATAGTGTCCAATATATCCCTTTCGATGGTGCACATAGCCAAGCCATTTAACCTTTCTTATGACATAGTTGATCTCAAATAGTTCTTCAACAACTTTAATTTTCAGAAACTTCTTTCGGTCGAAGCTACAGTCACATGTACAGTTAAAAGAATTTGATAGGCAACTGAAACATTTGGATAGCAATCTACATCTATAACAAACTTAAACTTAAGAATGTCAGGCGCTGACATTATAGAATCTGGCAAAGCCACTTGAAACTGTTCTTCTTGTCTTTTCTATTTTCTTTTTGCAGCGTCTCTGCCACCGCGAGAACGCAACAGGGGTTGCGGCCGCTCGGCTCCCGGCGCCTAGCGGCTCCTGCGATAGTGCGATCCTGCCTCCTAGAAAACAAAAGCCGATCTGCTGATGCTAATTAGCATTAGCCAATAGCCCTATACGTATATAGCGTTCAGGCTGACAAAGTATATAACTATATACATACCTGATGTTAGGCCCCCAAGCCGCAAGGGCCTATGGGCGTCGCACCTGGTGCCCCCAAATAGGGCCGGCTCTGAGTTGTGTCTCTTATCCCCAGCTACAGCTGCCCAAGGCAAAAGAAAGGCAACGCGCGCTTTCGGCACCGATTCTATCGGCTCCTTTCCTCTCCAGCGACCGGTCAAGCGCCGGAGATGGAAGTGGACTGGAGAATCAGTGTGCGGATGTATATAGGTTAGTTAGGTACCTATCTAGATCTAGGGTGTGCTCGTCATCGGCTATCGTTGATGGAGTTAGGGTTTGCCGGGAGGATGCTAATCCTTTGCGGCTTGCTTATCCTAGCGTTGTCGGCGAGGCGGAAGCGGCAACAACAAAGGAATATAATGCTCCAACTCTTCCATGCCCCGAAGGTTCTTCTCTCCGGTTCCATCGGTGAGTTTGGGAGCTTTTGTTCAAGAATCCCGGTCGGAGCTTCGTCGTCTCTAAGGTGATGGTGTTCTTGGCCTTTTTCTCTTCAAGGATGCGAGATGTGTTGTGGGTCTTATGGATGGTGGCCGGTTAGATCTGGCTCTTTCTTCCCTCGACGGCGGTGGCCGCCGATGAGAGCTCAGATCCAGGAGCTGGGGCTTGGGGCGAGCCTCGATCGATGGGTGACCGCCGATGGCTTCATCCTGTCTCTCGAGACGGGTGTCTATTTCAACTCCTTTCAAAGGCAACGTACGATAGGGCTCTTCTCATTCACGGTGATGCTCGAGGTCTTAAGGGTTTGATTGTAATATTTATGTTTTCTAGGGTTCTTTGTGAGGTTCGATTGGGAGAAGTGCCTCTGTATCTTTGCTGTGTGTTTCTGTATTTGTATACCTGTATGTTCTCCTCAAGTAGAAATACAAAACATATTATTATAAAAAAATAAAAAAATTAACCATGCTATCCGGATGTGCGCTCCTACAGAGGAGAGAGCCAGAGACAATGCAAAGGATTGCACGCGGGAACCATCTCATCAAAATCAAAACAACATGTTATCTACCAGAATCGAAGCTCATCCGACACCTATCGCATCAAGTGGTGGCAAAGCTTATTACATATTGTTTGGCCCGGCCTGTCCTAATTGGGATTTTTTCTATGCAGCGAGGGTGCTACTAGGGTACCAATATAATATTCACACCGAGGAGCTATTTTGGCAAATAAATTCACCAAAACAACTACAGCTTTAAGAACTTAACTCTTTGTCTTTCGAGTTCAAACCAATGTAATTCTTGAATTTGTTGGGCAACAAGGCCATGAAAGCATTGTAATTGCAGGTGGGGATCCTCTTCCTATAGCATCATATATATATACACCTAATATTAAAGGGTGACTCCTCTAAATTTTTGTCCTTCACTCTTCGGTCTATCAATCCCTCACTCTCCAGAGCATAAGAGTCCTCATTGGTTTTACAATAAGTAATCTATTGTATGATGAATTAGTGATAGGGTGTCTCAATTGATCTGCTATTAGGGCCTATTCGGATCCATTAATCCTAAACTAAACTTTAGCCCCTACCTAGTTTGGATAGATGGACTAATGACTATTAATGCTATTGTACAAAGACCAAAATGCCTCTTATGCACATAATCTTCTTAGGGGAATGCAACTCCTCCTTCGCCTCTGCCGCGTCGTAGCCTCCATCAGCCTCCTTGCATTGCTCGGCGCGCCGGCCACCAGAGCGAGAGATGGAGCGGGACCCTAACCTAAACACAACGAACGACCTTAATCCCACATGGCCACTAGATGTGGAGCCAGGCCGCTACGCCTGCCCCCACAACTGCATTAACGAGGGACAGGAGATGTCTTTTGGCTGGTTTAGTCCTCTCTAGTCACCCTAAGGGACTAATGGACTAATTGGTTTAATTAATTAGTCATCCATTTAGTAACCATTTTTAGGTCTTTAGATACTAAAAATAGACTAGAGGTGACTAAAGTCTAAACATGTCCTTACTATCCTGCTAGAAACTGCCGGAGGCAGCGAAAATTTGTTTTGGAAACAATGGTAGGTCATGTATGGGCCGCTGGTCATATGGTGAAGCAGATTATAGAACAGACAAGTCAACACAAATTTGCCCAATTGCCCTCGCAGGCTCGGAGTGCCTCGGGCACCTAGGGAACAGAAAACAAAAGACATCTACGGCCAATCGGCCATGCATTGCATTGCCGCCGGCATGTCCGGCGGCCATTGGCGTGCGGTTAGGGACACTATAAAAAGCCGGTGCGTGCTGGACACTGCTAGTGCTAGCTGGCCAGTCCCGTACGGACGCGCGCGGGTCCAATTATTGGCGTAATCAAACTAGGCCTCTCAGCTCCCAACACGTACCATACCATAACACAAAGGAATTCCTGCTTTTCCATTCGCTAGCTCCCACGCTTTTCCTGCCCCTTGTATGCATGCACTGCACTCACGGAGGACGACGGACAGCTAGGACGCTGATTAAGAACTTGTTTAGTTCACCCAAAAAACCAATTTTTTTCGAGATTTCTCGTCACATCAAATCTTGCGTCACATGCATGAAGCATTAAATACAGTCAAAAACAAAAATAAATTCCACAGTTTGACAGATAAATCTTTTGAATCTAATTAATCTATAATTGGACAATATTTACAATAAACAAACGAAAATATTACAGAGCAGCTGGATCGGGATCCTGCTGCTGCTGCTCGGTTTTTCTATACGGTGGGACTGTTGGGATTTGTGAGACCGTTTTTGCTTTAGGGTTTCTTTATTGTTCTGCCTACAGCGCGAGGACGACCTCATGGTCGTGGATGAGCGTTCTAAACGCGTGCTTCTTTCTTTATCGTTTCTCTTTATCGTTTCGATACGAGTAGACTATGTTAATTTAGCGCGGGAGTCGCAAGAAGCGACCCCTTTGCCATACACCATCAAGCTCCGACCTTTACTACTGCGACTCTGCGAGTAGTAGTGTTTCTAGTTAGGCCCTGTTTAGTTACCCACCCAAAAATTTTCATCCATCCCATCGAATCTTTAGACATATACATGGAACATTAAGGTCCTGTTTGGTTCCACCAACTAAATTTTAGCTAGCTAAAATTATTTTAGCTACTCTTGGGTGACTAATGAAACTAAACTATTTTAGCTCTTTTTAGTCAATGTGTTTGGAACTTTAGCTACTAAAATGACTAAAGTTTAGCTAGCTAAAATTTAGTTGGTGGAACCAAACAGGGCCTAAATGTAGATAAAAAAATAAACTAATTGCACAGTTTAGTTGAAAATCACGAGACGAATCTTTTAAGCCTAGTTACTCCATGATTAGCCTTAAGTGCTACAGTAACCCATATGTGCTAATGACAGATTAATTATGTTTAATAGATTTGTCTTACAGTTTCCTAACGAGCTATGTAATTTGTTTTTTTATTAGTTTTTAAAAACCCCTCCCGACATCTTTCCGACACATCCGATGTGACACCCCAAAAATTTTCATCTCCAATCTAAATAGGCCCTTAGCAGCGCGTCTGTGCACTGTCAGCATTCAGCACTGGCCCAAATGTGCTAGTACTTTTCTTACCAGGGCCTTGTTTACTTCCACCCAAAAACCCAAAATTTTTCAAGATTCCCCGTCACATCGAATTTTTAGACCAATGCATGGAGTATTAAATATAGACGAAAATAAAAACTAATTGCACAGTTTGGTCGAAATTGACGAGACGAATCTTGTGAGTCTAGTTAGTCTATAGTTAGACAATAATTATGACAAATAAACGAAAGTGCTACAGTGTCCCAAAAATTTTTCCTTTGGCAACTAAACAAGGCCCAGAATGGATCTACTGTTCTCGATTTCTCACAGACAAGCGTTGGATTGGATAAAAATGCGGCCCAACTAACATGTGGCCACTGGGCCGCACGAGCCGCGAAATGCAGCGAAACGCAACATCAGCCGTATGTGAATCAGATATTCAGCACTGGCCCAAATGATCGAGAAGCCCAATCGAGCTCATGGGCCGGTCGGGCCTAGATGAAGCATCGAAAGCTTTGGTGACCATTCTTCACAAGGGCTACGTGCAGGCATTCCTCTTGTTTTTCTTCTGGATTTCATGATACCGTCACGAGTAACCCATTCAGATCTCCCGTCTTCCCCCTCCTAATTCTGAGAAGAGCAATGGAAAAACAAATTACACATTTCCTTCTTTCAAAGCATCGTAAAGGTTCATCTCACACAAAACATGATGCTGAACAAACACAGCACCACGCAACTCTTACAGGACAATTTACTGCGGTTGTTCACATGTCCAGTCATCGTGAGAAAATATGCATCACTGTAGTCTCCCTGGAATACAGTAGACGTGGTAATGGGTTAAGATCCAAATCCGAATAGAGAAATCTAATTAAAATCCAAAGTCTAATCCTACCAGCAGACGTGGTAATGGGTTAGTGTCTAATTCAATCTATATCTCTTATAAATATAAACTCCACTAGCTATTTCTCTTATTTTTTTTATGACGGGAGATGTAGCGAACGACCTCGATCACCCACGGCCGCTGGACCCGGAGCCAGGCCACTATGCCCATCCGGCCATCCCCCACGAGTGCATTAATGAGGGGCAAAGGGTGTCTTTTAAGGCCAGTCTCAATGCATAGTTTCATGACATAGTTACCAAGACTATAAACTAGGTAATCGAGCCACAGGAGTTTTATGGGGATGAAACTCCTCTCTCATCTGATGAAATTTCTTCATTTAATGATCCTGCCAAGTCAGCAATTTTGCTTATGTGGCACCAAATTTAATGTGCATGACACTCTCATGAAACATGCATTGAGACTAGCCTAACTGGTTTAGTCCTCTTTACTCTTTACTCTTTAGTCACCCCAAGAGACTAATGGGCTAACTGGTTTAATTAGTCACCCATTTAGTAACTATTTTTAGGTCTTTAGATACTAAAAAGAGACTAGGGTTGACTAAAGTCCAAACAGGTCCTTACTGTCTTGCTCATGATCCGAACCTCCGACACATTGTCATATATAAGTTAAAAATAGCACATATCTATTAATGTTTAGAGTCATTTAAAGTTGTATTAGAACAGATAATGTAAGTTATATTTTCTATTGAACGCAAAATCATATATAAAATAAAAAATAGAAAATGCCAGAGCCAGTGAAAATTTGTTGGAAACAATGGTAGGTCGTGCTACTCTCTCCATACCCATAAAGAAAATCGTTTAGGATAACAATATGGTCTCTAAAATCTAACTTTGACTCCTTGTTTTTTTATAAAAATATTTGTCAAAAAGTAGTACATGTATATTTTTACGAAAGTATTTTTTAAGACAAATTTATTCATATAGTTTTTATATTTTAAAACTTAACTTAAAAGTTATTCATGATTTATATTCTCAATGTTTGATTTAAATCTTGTCTAAAATAATTTACTTTTTTGAGTATTCGGAGTGCTACGGACTACGACGTGGATTTGCTCAATTGCCCTCCCCGGCTCGGAGTGCCACGGGCACCTAGGGAAACTGAAAACAAAAGCAGAGGAAGCGATAAAACAAAAGCTTGCGGTTAGGGACACTAATAAAAAGCATCTAGCTTCATCACTGTTGCCATACAAAGTATCCATATCAGCATTAACTATAACATTCCACTAGCATATAACCCATTTAACTGTCTAGCTATACAAAATGTCCATATCAGTATCCACTAACACATGATGTTCTCTTTTTTTCGAATCGAGGGATTATCCCCATTTCCATTGAATGAACAACGGAAATACCGTTCATACAGATAGTTTGTAGGACCAATAGAGAAGACTAGAAAGAAGTACAGTTCTGGAAGAAAGAAACTACAAAGACAGCTAACGCACTTAGCTCACGACAGCTATGGCTTGTCAGCACAGCAAAAGGAAAGCACCAGCAAAATAACC
>Ga0182004_10000636_pt1 | contig 22529 bp, 25 predicted proteins | sample Sormic07211540_1_FD_120479 | JGI IMG/M metagenome (GOLD analysis project Ga0182004, IMG submission 120479) | Endophyte microbial communities from Sorghum bicolor roots, Mead, Nebraska, USA - 072115-40_1 MetaG | ecosystem: Host-associated > Plants > Roots > Unclassified | place: USA: Nebraska...
GTACATGTGGAACTAGGTTATATGTACCTATATTACTACTTTGTTTGGTTGTTTTCTCCCAAAATGAGTCTTATGTTGACGGTTATGATAGTAGAAAACATGGTATAAATACCGTCAACAACTATCCCATCAACCCAGGCCCTACTCACCCATGCATGCAAAATTGTTTTAGCGAATTAAAAAAGTCAGAACTCTTAAACCGAAGATATAAATTAAATTTCGATTGCACCATTAAATTTCTTATAAAAAATCCTTTAAAACAAGATCACACATGGATATATTTAGATAAAATTTTATTAATGAATATTTATCTCTACAACTAAAAATTATGGAAACGATCCGTCCACAACTCTCATCCCTTTGGTGGTCTTTTTTACTGCGCGATGACACGCTATCCCATCAACCTAGGCCCCACTCATCTATGCATGCAAAATTGTTTTAGCGAATTAAAAATATCGTAACTCATAAACCAAAGATATAAATTAAATTCCGATTGCACCATTAAATTTCTTATGACAAATCCTTCTAAACAAGATCACACATGGATATATTTAGATAAAATTTTATTAATGAATATTTTGTCTTATAAAAATAAAATATTTTCTTTTATTAAGTAGATACAATATTCTAGGTTCAACAGACAATGTTCTGTCTTTGTAAAAAAATATTATCGATTTAGAAGAATAGTATTTTAGTTTTAGGTTTATGAAACTGATATTACAATATACATAAAAATACATAAATATATGACATAGATAAAAATAATAATAAAATCTAGAGTAAAAAGCATAAGAAAAAAAATAAAAAACAAAATGGAGAAAGGGTTACTTTTCAAATATCGTAAATATATTTATAGAATATTAACATCACTAAATACATTATAGAACATCATTAAATATATTATAGAACATCATATCTATTACAGATTACATGTATACTAAGTGAACACCATAAAAAACATCATAGAACATCACATGTATACTATGTAAACATGACATAACACAACATAGAACACTAAATATATACGACATAAACATCACATATATATAGAAAATAAAAATAAAAAATAAAATTACTAAGAGGAAAAATATAAAAACAAACATGATCAAAAAATGATAAAAAATGCATAGAGCAAATAAAATAAATAAATAATTTAAATAAGGATAAAAAAGATTAAAAGGAATTAAAATATAAAATAAAAATGAAGAAACATAGAAAACCTAAAAAGAAAAAAGAAAAACAAATAGAAGTAAGGAAGAACAATAAAACTAAAACCAAAAGAAAAAGAAAATAAAAGGTAAAATTAAAACGAGAAAAGAATAAGAAAAGGACAGGAAATAAAATAAAATCAAAAAATGAAAACTGAAAAGAAATAAAAAAGAAAGAATATAGACAGAAAAAATAAAATAACAATAAAAAACATAGAGTATGTAGATTTTAAAACCCATAACAACGTACGGGCATTAACCTAGTGAGGAAGAAAAGTTGCAAAGTGAACAGTGGTGGGGTTGATTTTTTTTTTTTTGAAAAAAGTATGGTCTCCTTTGAGAGATTGATAGCATGCACTCCGCCTCAACTCGGTTTTACGTGAACTTCGATCTGCATGGACTTAATTTATATAATAATAATAACAATAACAATAACAACAACACCAATAATAATAATAATAATAATAATAATAATAATAATAATAATAATAATAATAATAATAATAATAATAATAATAATAATAATAATAATAATAATAATAATAATATGTTAGAAAATATGGATAAAATTTAAAAAAGTCTCATTGTAAGATTTGAAGTATCTTAAAATGATTATATAAACATACTTTAATTTACAAATGAGATATGTTTTCATACTATAGGCAATATAGTTTATAGAAGGTGGGAGTAACTACTCCTGGAGTAGGAAAAAATAAGTATCATTGGATTTATTATGAGATATGTTTTCATACTATTTGATGCCATAATCATTATTATTTTTATCTATATATTTGGTCATGAGATATATTAATAAAAAAATACACGTAGAATTGTAATATTTTGTGGACCAGTGAGATACCGTACAAATGTTATCATTGACAAAATAATTAGTCATAAACACAAATAAAGAGGATGAATGTTTCTTTTTGTGCAAATGGTGCTATGCACGTATCGCTCATACAAAGCATTATGTTTCTTTTCTCAAGAGCCTAGGAAATGTTACTCGTGTTCCAAGGTTGAAGGTGGGTACGAGCACATCTTCATTGTGCAGCTACAGATAATTGAGTCTCTTGGAAGCGTGGGTTTTTTCAAAGCACGTGATAGAAAAAAAAAAGACATGTTTATAACACCCTTGCACGCAATTAGATGATGCCAAGGAACAAAGCTTCTGTAGATGGTGACAAGGAACTCGATTGTTAGAAGTAAGAAAAAGGTACTAAGAATAGTGGAGAATTGTTTTAGCTTTTCAGTGTTCATTGATAGTATCGCCGAAGGTACCAAACATCGAGTGCCGGCATTAAAGGGTGGCAAGCATTGACTACAAAGGACATGATTTTAGCTTCAGCTTCAGCCAATATCAGGTGAACAACAAAAATTGACAGATACATGTATGCATCAAATTACTATTATTGGATAATGCCATCAAGTATATCAAAAACTTGTAGTATGACCAAACAAGACTGACCAGAACAAGATTCTAAATGTTAAATAGTCAATCACCTACCGTTTAGCCATTTTTTTAATAAAATGGTTATTTGAACAATCGAAATGGGATAAACAACCGATTAAATCAAAATAATGTCTTTCAATGGTATTTGAACGAGCTAACAACCACTTAGATGAGCTATAGATTAGGCTAACTTGATGTTTTAGATGTCAATGTTTTTTTATAAATTTGATCAAAACTATAAATTTTTTTGACCGAACAAAGCTATACAAATTTTGTTTGTAATGAAACTAAGCAGGTGAGTATATATAGAAAAAAGTAGAAAATGATTATATATTGATCTCGATGCTTTTGACATACAAAATTATGACAATTCACTGCTTTGATTTTAATCCATCGTAATATAATGATCTAGATAAACTTGCTTACTCTCTTGTTTTTTTTCATGGAAATTGCTTACTCTCCTCTGGTACATATTATTTTAGTCCTATTGTGTTTGTCTTTTGCACCACCAAAGAAATAGTCCCTCAAATGGATGGTAAGGGCACTCACAACGCAAGACTCTATCACAGAGTCCAAGACAATTAATTACATACTATTTATGGTATTTTGCTGATATGACAGCGTATTTATTGAAGAAAGAGGTAGAAAAAAATAAGACTCCAAATCTTATTTAGACTCTAAGTCCACATTGTTTGAGATATTAAATAACTTTAGACTCTATGGTAAAATATGTATTATGAGTGCCCTAACCAACTAACCATCGTGCACCCCTGCTCCACTGCCTCCCGCCGAGAGCACAACACCACACAACCCAATCAACCACCAGGACACTTGTTTGCTGGGCCAATAGACAACTAACCTTTATGGGCTAACTGTTTCTTCTATTGTTTTATGTTTATTAGTATCTTTATTTATCTATATATTTTATTTCGCCCTCATCATTATATTATGATGTGTATGCATTTTACTTTTTATTTATTGGATTTTTATTGTTTTATTTACCTTTTATATTTATTTTCCCATTTATTTTTCATGTTTTCTGCTGCCCCTTTTACAAAATTTAGTTTATATTAAATTTTAATTTGCCTCGTGTTGTAATATCATGGGCTCGATAAATAAAAAATGCTTAATTTGTGTGAACATAGTGGTATTTATTTTGTATCTAAATTTCTTTAATTCAAGAAGACAAATGATTAACAATTAAGTTAGAGAACTAGAACTTTAGTTTGCATTTTTGCTAGGAAAAAAGTTACTAGCATATTTTCCATTTAAAAATAAAAATTAACTGAGAGCAATACATACCCGTTTATCTCTGGGAGAGGACAAGTATCTTAAAAATGGAAGATGAGAATCTGTAGATTTTTTTAAAAAGAATTGTATTTTTGAGTTTTATTTAAATCTTAAGTGGCATACAAAGCGTTTAAATGGTCAAGCTAAGACATACCTAGTGAGGATATAGGTCCAGCCCAATTAAAACAATAGGGCCCAATCTCATAAGAATATAAAAGGCTGAGTGGACTCACTCAAACTGGACGCAACGCGGCCCATCAAGCCCACCCGGCGTCACTTGGCGGGAAATGTGACCCTTTTCCCGCCATTCTCCTCTTCCCGCCGCCGCCGCCGCCGCCTCCCGCCATTTTACTCTCCCCTTCCCAATCCCACCCTTTCCCATATCCAACCACCTCCTCCTCTCTCACTCCCTGTCTGCCATCCCGAGCGATTCTCCGTGCGACCAAGCCATGGCCTCTAACGGCGGCGGCAGCTCCCCACCCTGTAAGATCTAATCGCTACCTCCTCTGCGGATCTCATTCAATTTGGTCTCCTTGCAGATTTCCTGATTAGATTTGGATTCCCGTGTGGGTGAAATCTCTTTTTGCTGTTTTTGTTGCAGCCATATCGTCGCCGGATGGTCGACCGTCGAGCCCACTCCCGGTCACCAACTCGTCCCCATCGCAGCCCACCCGCCGCTCCGGTGGGCGGCGCCGCCGCGGTTCCGCCAGCCCTTATGCTTCGTCCCCTTCCCTCGGGGGATTCGAGACGCCGCCGCACCCCGGCCGCCGCACGCCGTCCGGTGCCGGGGCTGGCGCCGCCAGGCAGCAGCGTCAGAACTGGACTGGCCGGTTCCCGCCGACGCCCTCCACCCCAATGTCCACCGATGACATCCCGCCGTCCTCCGAAGCCGGGGACGACGAGACCGACGGTGGTGGCGGCGGCGGCGTCGACGCCACCCCGGTCTTCGTTTGGGGCACCAACATCAGCGTGCAGGACGTCAACGCCGCCATCCTCCGGTTCCTGCGCCACTTCCGCGACCCGCGTGACGCCGGCCGCGTCGACCCGGTCATGGATGAGGGCAAGTACATGCGCGCCATCCACCGCATCCTCGAGCTCGAGGGCGGAGAGTCGCTCGACGTCGATGCGCACGACGTGTTTGACCACGACCCAGACCTCTACAGCAAGATGGTTCGCTATCCGCTCGAGGTGCTCGCCATCTTCGACATCGTGCTCATGGACCTCGTCGCACGCATCGAGCCGCTCTTCGAGAAGCACATCCAGACCAGGATCTACAACCTCAAGTCGTCCATTTGCTTGAGGAATCTCAACCCATCTGGTAATAGATTATTTCTTTTGGCCAAGGTGACAATGTTCGAACTTTAGTTAGACTGTACATTATCTGATCTGATTTGTGGTTTCCTGTTCGTTGTAGATATTGAGAAGATGGTATCTATCAAGGGTATGATAATTAGATGCAGCTCGGTCATACCGGAGCTCAAGGAGGCTGTTTTCCGCTGCCTTGTTTGTGGTTTCTACTCAGAACCTGTCATGGTTGATAGAGGTACTGTGCTAATAAACATTTTGATTCATGCAATTCTGACTCGTGATCTTATTTCAATGAATTCCCAAATTCTGTTCATAAATTAATGTGCCTTCAGTTCTTCAGCGATTCCTTAGGCACCGTATTGTGCAATCATGATGTTGCTCAATTCAATTATCCATGTATGCTGCTTTTCAGGAAATAAATCTCATGCAAATTTTCTCTGAATCCCTTATCTAAAAAATGATTCTCTGAATCCAGTTAACCTTTGCTCCCAAATATATGCCACATTGAAGTAAAGATGCTACTTCGTAATGTATTAATCTATATGATAGTTTTCCACATGTTCAAAAAAAATACGATGGTTTCCTTTCTGCTCCGCATACTTATTAGAGAATGGCATCAGTGAGAAAGTGTTGTAGTTGATCCAAGGTTTGGGATGCTTTGTTTTTCGTGACTGTGACTAAGTTTCGTCCTTGGTGAGTTCATCTGGGGAAATGTGGTTACTTGGTAAACTCTTAAGGTTAGGTTGGTCCCCACACAGCTTTGCCCAGTGCAGGGAGCTCCTCCAGGCTCGATTTTGGGTACATGGGACTCAGATCGTTGTCCGGTATCTGAGCTGCTTGGGAGGCCATGAACCAAACAGCCCCTAATTCCTTTTAATGAATAATAGCAGAGCTTTGGCCTTGCTTTTTTTTATCTTGAATGAGTAGCTGCTTTGAAATGCATACCATATATGATACAATTTGTATTCAAATCCATATTGATAGAAAGATGTGCATGCCATATGTTGACCATTTTATCTGTTTGTATGGTTTTTATCAATGTAAAACTAATATAGTGTGTGTTGCCTTTCTCAGGGAGAGTAACTGAGCCACACGTTTGTCAGAAAGAACAATGCAAAGCCACAAATTCTATGACTCTAGTGCACAACCGATGCAGGTAGATGTACCTACTTGTCGCCATTTTTGTCTTTGCTAGTACTCTTAACAGAACCAAAATCATGTTGAATTTAACATTTTTTTGCATGACCAGATTTTCAGACAAACAGATCATAAAGTTGCAGGAAACACCAGATGAGATACCAGAAGGTGGCACTCCACATACAGTTAGTGTCTTGATGCATGATAAGCTCGTTGATGCTGGAAAGCCTGGAGACAGGGTTGAGGTTAGGATTGGAACTTTCTTAGTGATCAGTACCTTAAATCTTGGCATATGTTTCTTGTTTAAGCAAATTGTTAAATTTACTTATTTTGCTTCTATTATAGATAACTGGAATATACAGGGCTATGAGTATTAGAGTTGGACCAACTCAAAGGACAGTGAAGTCTATATTCAAGGTTAAAAATACGGAGTTTTATTACATTCACATCTTTGAATTTCCTCTTAGCACAACGGGATTATTACTTAAGTATTGTCTAATGATATTCCTTCTTCATTCAGACATATATTGATTGCCTTCACATAAAGAAGACAGACAAGTCTAGGCTTCATGTGGAGGACACCATGGATATTGATAATTCGAATGCTAGCAAATCTACTGAAGAGGATTTTCTTAGTGATAAGGTATTTTTCAGTACCCATACCTTTCTTCAATGGTGTGTGCTGGATTGTTCGTATTTTTTGGTACCCAAATCTTCTATGTTTTCTGCTGCATTCTTGGTAACCCTCTTTTTTTTGGTACTGCAGGTTGAGAAACTAAAAGAGCTTTCAAAGTTGCCTGATATCTATGACAGATTGACTAGATCATTAGCTCCAAACATATGGGAGTTGGATGATGTTAAAAGAGGTCTCCTTTGCCAGGTAACTTCATGGAATATTAAGATGTTCTTTTAAAAAGTTTGTGTCATTGCTAACCATAGCATACTGTAAACTGTTCTGTGTCCAGCTTTTCGGCGGCAATCCTTTGAAGCTTCCTTCTGGGGCTAGCTTCCGGGGTGACATAAATATTTTACTTGTGGGTGATCCTGGGACGAGTAAATCCCAGCTTCTCCAGTACATGCATAAACTGTCTCCTCGTGGTATCTATACAAGTGGTAGAGGAAGTTCTGCTGTTGGTCTTACTGCTTATGTTACCAAAGATCCTGAGACTGGCGAAACTGTATGTGTGCCATTAAGTTCACATTATGGCTTTGTTTTCTTTTCCATCTTATTGAATCACTCCCATGATCTCAAACATGACCTTGTTGCCTTTCAGGTTCTAGAAAGTGGAGCACTTGTTTTGAGTGACAAAGGTGTTTGTTGCATAGATGAGTTTGATAAGATGTCTGATAATGCCCGAAGCATGTTACACGAGGTCTGGTTTGCTGAAAATTTTATACATTATTTGCATGCCAAAATATGATTATCCATTTAAGCTAAAGTCCCTTTGAAATTAATGTAGGTGATGGAACAGCAGACAGTATCCATTGCGAAGGCTGGAATAATTGCATCTTTAAATGCGAGGACATCTGTCCTCGCATGTGCCAATCCTACCGAATCACGTTACAACCCAAGACTTTCTGTAATTGACAACATACACTTAGCCCCAACACTACTTTCAAGGTAACTAACTGAATGGTTGCATGTTTCAAAGTGAATGAGTGACACGGAAATGTTAAGTCTCTTGCCACAATTTACTATGCAGATTCGACCTGATTTATCTTATCTTGGACAAGGCGGATGAACAAACTGATAGGCGCCTGGCAAAGCATATTGTTTCGTTGCATTTTGAGAATCCAAATGTAAGATATCTGACTTAACCTTTATACTTGATACTTGAATTTCTTTTATTTTTTTATGAAATAGATAAATGACCAACACTTTGACAAGAGCAATAGCTAATTAGTTATGCACTCATCCTGTTGTGCAGTTAGAGGAGCTCGAGGTCTTGGACTTGCAGACATTAGTTTCCTACATAAGCTATGCAAGGAAGTATATTCAGCCACAGTTATCTGATGAAGCTGCAGAAGAGCTAACTCGTGGCTATGTTGAGATGAGGAAAAGAGGGAATAGCCCTGGGAGCAGAAAGAAGGTAGCATCTTTGTTTCATGATGCTCTAGTCCTTTTGAATAGCGAGAAGCCCCTAATACATTTCTGTTTGGTGGACAGGTCATAACAGCAACTGCTAGACAAATAGAGAGTTTGATTCGTCTCAGTGAAGCATTAGCCCGAATGCGGTTCTCTGAAGTGGTAATCTTTATTTCTGAATATCAGTTACTGGTTATTATTTAGTCTTGTGACTGATAATTTGGCTCTTGCTGCCTGAAGGTTGAGGTGCGAGATGTTGTGGAGGCCTTCAGGCTTCTTGAAGTTGCCATGCAGCAGTCTGCAACGGATCATGCAACTGGTCAGATTAACTTGGCTTGGCTTTGTTCATCCTTTCTTTTTCACTTTGCAACCCTTGTGCTGATGGTGTGTCTATGAATGATAAAAAGGGACGATTGATATGGATCTAATCATGACGGGGATATCTGCAAGTGAAAGGCAGAGACGGGAGAACCTTGTTTCTGCAACCCGTAACCTTATCGTGGAGAAAATGCAGCTTGGAGGCCCCTCAATGCGTATGATTGAGGTAAAGAAACAACTTTGGGTTGCTGCCTCTTTCCTTGTTTTCATCATTAGTCAGCCCCAGCAGTGAGCTAAGTATTTGGTCTGATTGGTGCACAGTTGCTGGAAGAACTTAGGAAGCAGAGCTCAATGGAAATTCATCTGCACGAAGTAAGTCTGAAACTGTAGCTTGCACAGTCTCTTCTGATTATCTTTGTACGTTGGCATATGCTGATGTTTGCTTGGGATTCTTGTTGCAGCTCCGCGGTGCTCTTGGCACCCTGATGACTGAAGGTGCAGTGGTTATCCATGGAGACAACGTGAAGAGAGTTTGATGTTTAACTGCCATGAGCGGTGATGCTTCTATAAGCTCAATCTGCCACTTCCTTGAACAGACAAGGTTGTGAAGATTTGATCAATTGTAGCACTTAGCCCTAACTTATGTGGTCTGTTGTCTAAACTGGTCCAGATTTGTGTAACTCCCTAAATAGCAGTAGTGCTAGCTGTAGATTTTTTTTAAATGAATATCAGAATTTTGTTTTCTTGCCATGGTTTGAGTTTACTGCTGCAAGGTAACTTCTATCATATGCGTATGCAGTTCCAGTTCAGATTTGAAATGGCAGCACCTCCTTTCATCACGTTCTGCAATCAGTATCTTGCTGGGTTCTTATCTATATGCTGCCAAAGCTAGCACTGTGGCCTCATTTCCGAATCATGTCTGACATGATGATTAGACCTAAACCACTAATCAAAAGTGTAGCAGTAGTACTGCCAGCAAGGTTGCAAAGTGATGAGTTTTTTGGATGCACCTGCTGAGTATGGTGTAAACATTCATCGTAACAGTCACTCGTATGTATATATAGTTCTAAATACGAATTGCTGCCTCGGCTCGTTTAGCTTGACCCATCAACCTTCGCAACTTGCCTTAAATCCGAAGATTTATGTTAAACAAGGTTCAGACTTCAGACCGATCAATTTGCTCCACAGTATCTATCTTTCGTAAAGACTAGAGGCCACGTTCTGAGGATTAACCAAATATTTATGTTATATTTTTTTGTACAATTTGTAAGGAATATGAGCTCAATGTCGTCATCACTAACACGTAAGCTAAAATGTGCTAAATATGTTCACATAATTTATATGGATGCAAGGAAACAAAGTGGCTCCAAGATTGGGGACGAAGCCGTGAAGAAATCAAGAAAATAGAAGTAAACTTGGCGGGACGGTCCGCATCTCATGAAAATGTGAACTGGCTAGATGGTTTGTGAAGAAGAAATGCAAACGCTAAACAATCCTGCAAGCATTTTGAAAACATTGCTCAAAGGTTTTCACTTTCATCTCACCACACTACTAGATCTAATGCATACATAAATCAAATCTCACTTGGTAGCACTAGATAACCGATAAGCAAAACATATATGCCTCTCCTAATAGTATGACTATCTATCCTAATCATCAAAGTCACAAATCCCGCAAACAATCACTCTCTATTTCTCCATATCATCCTCTTCACGTCAATGGTCATCATCATATGAAATTCACTATTTCATCTTATCTTGATCATTGTCTACTACATCTTCACACTTTCAAGCCATTTGATATCTTCACATTCACAGATCATCAACTCTTGGCTTAATCTTCACAAATGATGCAGATTCATAGTCCATCGACCTTAGCATTGCCCGCTCTTCACCATCATCTTGGTCAATCGACGCCAAACCCTATACTCACACTTAACTGTCTTGATGATCCATAGTCCCCGAGCCTCTAGCTTTCCCTTGAGCTTTTGCATAGTCCATTGTAGCCAAGCATTGTCTTGGTCTTCACCATCTTGCCATATGAGACTACTTGCATCCCGCATACTCAATATGTCCATCACTTGGAGCATAATCTTCATCTTCTCACCACTAGCTGAGCACTTCACCACATGCACATTCCATCCCTCCTCCACGGCCTTTCATGTTGCAGAAGTAGGCTATGGACTATCACCTCCCTGTTCATTTTCCATGAAACACATTAGTTCAACTAATGTTGTCATTCAATTACCAAAGTCAAATCTAGACTTTCAACATCTCTGACCATATGCATGCCCCTGGCTGGGTATACCAATCTATGAAAATTAACAAAGTAAGCCACACGGGACACCCCTTGCTAGACGTATGGCCACCCAGATCTTGCAAATATGAATGATGAAGAGAGAACAACATTCAACAAAAAAAAGCTTGAAACCAAAATGAAATTAAGTGGTTGCAGCGTACATCTAGTGTCACATGGTGGTGTACCAAAAATCAAATAATTTTTGACTGCATTTGCTAATCCATTTTATTGTAGTGCTAGGTGTATTAGAAAACAACACATTTTGTTGAATTGATCTTTAGTCAATTTTCTGTGTGGGACTAAACAGTTATATCACCTAACATTTAGTACGAGCATTATGATTATTTGATTTGATTAAAAATAAAATGGGCCAAATCCTATGAATCAGCACCGGATACATGAATACGTGATAATTCAGAGTGTGAGATGAATTGTGTTTGGCCTATTTTATTTTCAATTCATAAAATAAACAGTACTGCTAGCGCCCGGACGTCCAATCTGGACGCTAGCGTCCGGACGCTCATGGTAGTTGTTGTGACCACGCGGCCCTGCTCAAGTCATCACCCCGCATATGTTTTCGTCTGCTCCACGCATACGGCCTGAGCACGCCCGTGGCCCTTGGCCCAGTCCGCTAGGCCTTCTACGTGCCACGCGCCTCCAACTCGCCCCGCAGCCTGCCACGTCCACCACAAAAAGCACACGACCCAGCGCGGCAGCATCCCCATGACCGCACCATCTACCAACCCCTAACGCCTTCGTCCGCTAGGCCCTCGATGAGCCACGCGCCCCTGTCTACCCCGGCTCGCCTCTCCCAGACCAAACAACATAACAACTTAAAATAGAACACTTGCAACAACACAGAATAACTGCTGCAACAATAAGTTGAAGGAGATGAAACATTCGGAACATATTATTGCAACACTAGGGTGAAGTATTTGAATCAACCCTCAAATAAAAACATGAGCAACAACATGAGATTGAAGCAACCGAAACATTTTGAAAGTATTATTGCAACATTTGTGCGAAGCATATGAAACATCTAGATCAGAACGATAGAACGATTGCAACATCATCTAGAGACAAGTGAAACATCTTGAAACAGTGCTTGCAACAAACCTTTGAAACAATTGCAATATGGGCAAAACACGTCCCCAGATTTACTTGTGCAACAACCATATGATTCTACTGCAACATACCTCTAAAGCTTCTAAAACAACTGAAAAGACACAGTTGCAACAAGAGGAGCGGGAGAAACAGAAGAGAGCTTGCACAGGGAGCCATGGCTGCCAGATCTGAGGACGTCAGCAGTTCTCTATGGAGGAGGACGCTGGTGTCGAGGAGGGGCGCTGCCGAGGTGGGGAGGGGCACCGTCGAGGTGGGGAGGAGGACGCCGAGGTTGGGGAAGAAGACACCAGGGTCGGGAAAGGAGTCGCCGTGGTGGGGAAGGAGGACGCTGAGGTTGGGGAAGGAGATGTCGATGTGGGGAAAGGAGCCGCCGTGGTGGGGAAGGAGCCGCCGTGGTGGGGGAGAAGGACACCGAGGTTGGGGAAGGAGATGTTGATGTGGGGGAAGAAGCCACCATGGTAGAGGAGGAGGACAGTAGAGTAGAAGAGGAGGAGGACGCCGCCGGTCATGGAGGAAGCGAGGTGTGTGGAGGATGGAAAGAAGACAAGGAGGAGCACGGTCGCTAGTTCGTGGCACTGCAGAGCGAAGTCGATGGCAAGTGGCGCTGCTAGATCCACGGGAGAGGAAAAGAGGAGAGGATACTTTTTTTTTGACGCAATCGGCAGGGAAGTCCCCTACCTATTTTTTCTTTTATTGATATATGGACAAAGAATAAAAGAATACACAAGCCCTCAAGGCCAAAATGAAACAACAGAATAAGAGATGCTAGAGTCTATTCTCGCACCAAAGCTTAAGAGGGTCAGCAATCCTCCGTTTGGCTTTTAAACAAACCAAATTTAGTTCTTCCTTCAAAAGGATTTTCCATTCGTTTATGGAGGTTGCTTTATTGTAAAAAATGACACCATTTCTGACTTTCCAAATCATCCAGGTTGCTGTGATGAAAATTTCTCTAAAGATGTGGCTTCCAAAATTCAGTCTCGCCTTTATCAGCATTTCTTGAGGAGGAAGGTCAAAATCCCAGTCTATTTGCAGTAGATTCCAGCAGGCTCGGCTAAAGGAACAAGTAAAAAACAGGTGCAAGCATGTTTCTTCTGGCGACAGAGTGCAGAGGGCACAGGAGTAGCTGTCCAGGTGCATCCTTTTCCTTTTAAGGAGGTTTCTAGTACTCAGTCGGTCCCTAATGAGTAACCAGGCAAAGAATTTATGTTTTCCGAGGTTTCCTCCTTTCCAAATCCATTTGAAAACTGGTGAGACATTAGCCTGTCCTTGGAGTCCTTGGAGATCAATATAGGCCTTTTTTGGCAGGAAGTTGCTTCCCCAAGTGTATTCCCAGGAGTCAGGGGTTTCCTGGCTTTCCAATCTCGAAGTTAGGAGCACATCTAATTCAAAAAGCTGTTCGACTGCTTGTTCTGACAGAGGTAGAAAGAGTGTGACTTCTGGATCTTTTTCTATGAAATGCTTGAGTGACCAATGTTTCTTTCTGCAAAAGGAGAATAATTGTGGAAACACTTCTTTTAACGGCTGCCCTGACCAGTTATCAGACCAAAGCGTCGTGGTATTTCCTTTACCAGGATTACATTTGGTGAAGTTTCTGAACTTTGGAAAGAGCTTGAGGACGTCTTTCCACCAGAAAGAGCCACAGGGGTTTTTTGAGTGTGGTGGAATGTTTTCATTATGATAGAGTTTTGTCCAGGTCAGATTAACCCAAGGTATTGGAGCATGGTTGTAGAATTTGTCCAGAAATTTCATGAGAAGGGCACTATTTTGATTTTCCAGGTTGATGATGTTCAACCCACCTTCCTCCTTGGTTCTACACATCTCTTTCCAGGCCACTAGGCAAGTGCCCTTCCTATTGATATCTCCTTTGCTCCAGACGCAGTGTTTTCTGAATCTATCAATCTGATCCAAAATTTGAGGTGGAATGGAAAGGGTGCACATGAAGTAGGTGGGGAGGGCAGATAAGACTGAGTTGACCAGGAGTACCTTCCCATGGTAAGAGAGAAAGCTGCTGAAGCCCGAGAGTCTTCTTTCCATTCTAGTAAGAAGTGGTGTGAAGTCTTGTATTGAGGGTCTTGTGGTTCCAAGAGGTAGGCCGAGATACGTAAAGGGCATGCTTCCAGTCTTGCAGCCAAAGGTAGCAGCTAAATGGGACAACTTAGCTTCGGGGACGTTGATGGGTAGAAGGCAGCTTTTGTTAAAATTTACATTGAGCCCTGTTGAGTCAGAGAAGCTTCTGAGCAGACCTTTTAGAATGAAAAGTTGTTTGGCATCAGCTGGCAGGATGAGTAGAGTGTCATCTGCATACTGCACAATAGGAAAAAAGTCTTCAAATTCATTTGAGAGAGGGTGATTCAGGATACCATCATGCCATGCTTTGTTGATAATGCTTTGGAGTAAATCCGCAGCGAGGACAAAAAGTAGAGGAGACAGGGGGTCTCCTTGTCTTACCCCCCTCTTGCAATGGAAAGGTTTCCCAGGGATCCCATTCAAGAGTACTGATGAATTGCCAGAGTTTAGTATTGACTTGATCCAGCTCACCCAAGGGGTATTGAACCCATTGTGTTTCATCACTTCCAAGATAGTCTGGTGTTCAATTTTGTCAAAAGCCTTTTCAAAGTCCATCTTTAGAATGACTATTTCTTTTTTAGAGTGGTGGCAGAGATGAAGAAATTGGAAAGCCCAGGCTAAGCAGTCTTGGATGCTTCTGCCTTTAATGAACCCATATTGATTGGGATGGATTAATTTTGTGATGACTGATTGTAACCTGATGGATAGGAGCTTTGTGATGCACTTAACTGAGCAATTGAGTAGTGAGATAGGCCTGTAATCGTCCATTGACTCTGGATGGTCTTTCTTAGGAATGAGTGCAATGAAAGAGTTGTTGATACTGGTGAGGTCAATGCTGCTATTGATGAAGTCCCTAAATAACTTCATAAAATCTTGTTTAATTATAGGCCAGCAGTGTCTTATGAACTTACCATTGAAGCCATCAGGTCCTAGGGCATGGTCTGCTAGGATGCTTTTGATGACAGTTTCTAATTCAGAGTCTTCAAAGCTCCCTTCGATTTGGCTGAGATCATGTCTGTCTAAAAGGCCATTTAAATCATAGGTTAGGTTGGAGAATTCAGAGACACCCATTCTGTTCTTGAAGTTATTCCAGAGTAATCCTGCCTTTTGCTCATGATTGGTCACTTGGATGTCCCCCCTGGAATGGTCAGGCTACCAATGTTGTTCTTCCTGTGGGAGATAGAGGCCAAAGCTTGGAAAACTTTGCTGTTTTCATCTCCCAACTTAACCCATCTGATAGTGTTTCTTTGTTTCCAGTAAGTCCTTTTGGTTTCCAGCAGCTTGGCAATGTGTCTTTTAACGAGGTTTCTCAGGGAATTTTCCACATCACAAAGGGGTCTTTGTTCCTCCAGGCCATCAAGTAAGAGTAAGACCCATTCACTGTTGTGTAGTAATCTGTTGAAGTTTTGTATGTTTTTCCTCCATTTCTTTAATCCAAGCCTGACTTGTTTGAATTTGGCGTTGAGGGTTTTGGCAGCATTTGCAAAGTAGGGGGTGGTATTCCAGTGAAGCTCTACTATTTTCAGGAAGTCTGGATGTTCAGTCCAATAGTTCTCGAATCTGAAGATATTGGATGTGGGAATGCTGCTGCCAAAAGTGATGACAAAGGGTATATGATCTGAGATGGGTCTATCCAAGGGTTGAATCTCAGTTGAGGGGTGTGTCCAGCTCCAGCTGGGGGAGCAAAAGACCCAATCTAGTTTGATAAGAAGCGGGTCAGCCTGCATGTTGCTCCAAGTGAAGGTTCTACCATTGAAGGGGAGTTCCAGTAGGTCCAGAGCAGATATGAGGTCATTAAATAGTTGCATTTCAATGGCGTCTCCACCTGGTTTGTTTCTGTTTTCTGTAGATCTGTAAAGGTTGAAGTCCCCTGCAAGAATCCAGTCATCTAGCTCTTCTGTGTCTACGTTAAGTAACCATGTTATGAAGGCCATCTTTGCGTCTGATTGGGAGGGTCCATAGACATTTGTGAGGTGGAAGGTTGAGTTGTCCAGCTTGTTTAGGAATTTGATTGTGATACAGTAACCATTGGAGTGCACTACTGATCCATCAAATAATTTACCATTCCAGATGGTGATGATGCCCCCTGAGGCACCAATTGAAGGTGAGAAAGCAAAACGATTCAGGTGTCTTGGACAGAATTTCTTGAGATAGAGATTATTAAAAGATTCTCTTTTGGTTTCTTGCAGGCAGAGGATTTGGCAGGAGCTTTCATCTATCTTGCTTCTAATTGCATCCCATTTGGCCTGGGAGTTTAACCCTCTTATATTCCACACCAAGATATTAAACTTTCTGGAGTTATTCATTGAAAACTGTGTAAGAAAGCAAGAAAGCACCCTGGTCCCCCCAAGGGGTCAGGGAAACCTCTGTGGGTTTACGGCAAGAGAGATTAACATACAGTAGAACCTTTATATAGACAGTAAAAGGATGTGGGATAAAAACATTTGAAAACCTCTCAAAAGGTTTGAAGAAAATAAGTGTCGAGACGAGGTACCCCAAACTAAACTTCTCATAAACGATCGACATAAAGAGTTTGTGAACCAGAGATAAACAAGTAGCAAAGTGAACGACTAGAACGACCAGGAATAGCTAGCATGCAAGCTGGGACAGACACAAAAGTTTGATACTAGAGAGCAGGCTACTGGATTTAAGCAAAAAAAGCACTCTTTGCATAGAGTGCGACAGCCATGGGTCAGGGTCTTCAAATTCCATTGACGTCCTTCTCGAGGATGGCCGCAGATGCATCGCTAGGATGAATCTGAAGGAAACCAGTAGCAATCCCTTGTGCTATTTCTTTTGACAGGTAGGGTGTAGGTTCAGGAGTTGGCGCTTTCGGCGACGCCGGGATCATAGCCAGGGGCACTAGATGGAGCACGTCTTTCTTGAATCCATCTTGTTTGATGGCGCTCCTCTTGCTGCGCCTGAGGTGTCGGTCATGAACTTGCTGCTTGGTCTTGGAGAGCTTTCTCTTTTTCTGGATGAACCGAGTTCCAGATATTTCCATCACCTCCTCCTCAGTGATTTCCTTCAGCTCAACTCTGGAGGGGTCTTGTCCATGTCCTGATCAGGGATGAGGAAGGCCAGCCAGGCCAGGGTTAAGAAGTCACAAAAATAAGGCGGGATGGGGAGATCAGGGTTAATATCCAAATGATTCAGGAAGATAAAAGTACTAGGAGTAGGAGTTTTGGAGATGAAGCCAAGTACCTTGTTGATGTCTAAAGTCACATTCAACTTTACCGTAGAATCACGGGGGAAGGTGCCTCTGTTTGCTGGCATCACAATGGATTTAACCTTGGGGCTATCTTTGGTGAACCCTGGGGGGATCGGTTGGTACCTGTCTTCAAAAACAAAAGGGATGTTTTCAGTAACATCATCCTTGGCTTCAGGATCCTGCACCCTTTCTTGTCCAGCATCTTCTTTGTTGTTGGGCGAGTTTGATCCACCAGCCACAGACAGAACCGGACTGGCATTTGGGTTGGCAGGCGGGACCGGCCCTTCCCAGCGAGGAGCCGGGGTAGGGAAAGGGTGGAGAGGACCGATCGTCACAAAACCTTCCTCATCTGGCAGCGTGGTGATATTGCTTCTCTTTAAGATATAGCAAGGTGAAGTCCAAGATTTCCCATTGGGGGGGAGCCCAGTGATCAACTTGATGGAGGAAGGGATCTTGGCATCATCGTTGAGGTAGACTTTGGCTATGACACAACCAGGCTGTGTGTCGTCCCAACCAATCAGGATGCCAAACTGTGAGACTGCCTTTGCAACATGCTGGGTGTGTCTCAGGTCCTCTGGAAAGGCCAGGATCAGGATCATGGCTTCACGATCAATGGCAAAGGCCCTGGCATTCTCTGCTTCGTCATGCCGGATGAAGCGCAGAATGTAGTTACCAAACACAAAGTTCGGTCCCAGAAACCTATCGCGCTCAAAAGGGTTGTTGAACTTGACAAAAGCATCACCAATAGGGCAGGGAGAGATCTCTGTACCGCAGACCTGGTGGACGTCGCGGAAGAAGGCTTTCAGTTCTCTGGCAAGCAGCCAAAAGTCAGCCTTGTGCACTGGGGGGATGAGCTTCGCGATCGCCATGTCCTCGTTAGCCTTGTTGTAGCATCCAGTGATGTAAACCTCATGGCGCAAGAGCGATGACGCCTGGACGTCGTCCAACACAAAGCCCTTAGGGACGAAGGGCTTGGGATCCGCAGCAAAGTTCGCCATCGGAGAGCTCGAGGTGAGTTCGGGAACAGTAGCTCGTGGAGTTTGGGGGGGCGATAAGGAGGGGATCGGGGAAGAGGCACCCGAGAGACTCGAGGAGATTATATAACTATTCTTTGGCCGCGCTCCTTCAGCATCCTTAACAGAAACAGGCCGAAACTTTTGGGATTTGGATTTGGAGAAACAGGAAATACGCGAGTGTCCATACTGGAAACAAACCTCACAGCGGAGATTTCCTTTGCATAAAAACCGGTCATGGCCCAGGCCCAGGCAGCGCGGGCACCGATTCAGCGGACCGAAGGCGATATTGTTATGGTCCGAAAAGACTGTCTTCTCTTTTTCCATTGGAGCTTGGAGCGCCTGAACGTCAACGCAAGATTTGGGCCTAAAATTGGGGTCCGGAAAAGCCGGTTTCTGTTTTTCCAGTCACTCGAGGCGCCTGAGAAGCAGCGCGAGATTTGGGCCTCCAAACTGTAGGGGGGCGAGAAAGCCGGCGAGATTGGCGAGGCAGAGTCGAGGAGACTGGATTTGAATTTGAACTCTGGTGGAAATAAACCGTTTTTGAACTAGAGCAAAGATTGTTATGATTCTTGCTCAAGAACGCATCCGCGTAATTATCCGGGTATTGGAGACGCTTGAAAACTGATCTTTTAGGAGGGGGAGTTGATTTGACTATGTCAGCATAGGGTTTCCGATCTTTGGGAGCACTAAAAGGTTTGCCCGGTTTGCGGGAGACAGTGGTCCATTCAGCATTTTGTTCGTTGATCCAAAGGTGAAATTCTCTAAGCCAATTTGGACCACCATTTCCCCAGAGAAAGAAGAATATAGCAAACAATTGACAAGAGAAAGCACCCAGACTTTTGATCCAGAAACCAACTTTTTTGCAAGAAACTTGAAAGCTAAACATCCATCCCGATAAATGTTTGACATGAAAGTCATTGCTGTGACCTCCCAGGCAGGATTGCAATAGGAGGCCAACTGAATCTTCAGTGAGTCGGATTGCCGAACAGCCAAAACTCGCGACCAGCTTGAACGAAGACGACAACTGAGAGGGGGATGGACTCACCGAGCAGCCAAAGCGCTGAATGATCTGGTTGCCAAACTTGAGCCCAGGATCGAAGGAGATGTTGGAGAGCCCAGCCATGGTCGTCTTCAGAGGTGGAGATCGCCATGGGAGGTTGGAGAGCTGGGTGGGAGGCAGCCACAGACAGAACCGGACTGGCATTTGGGTTGGCAGGCGGGACCTCGAGGAGAGGATACTAGCAACAGAGATTTTTTTAAAAAAATAATGGAAAGCACTGGCTGGTAATGAAGTGCAGTGCAATGAAGAGATAAGAACATGAGAGATGAGTGGACGAGGACACGCGGCTGCTGTATTGAATTGTTGTCTGACACGCGTTCGGAACGTCGGACGCTCGGGTCAGAGCATTACTGTAAAATAAATCATAAGGCTCGCAACAAGCCAGCAGCTCTTCAGGAAATGGGTAACACATACTCCTACTATTACTGTGCGTAGATAGAAATAGCTAACTGTGAGTGTGTCGACACACACTGCCAGAAGGTTGTACATACCAGACGTCGTTAATTGATCGAACGGGTGTTTCTTCTGTGAACTGTGGAATAAGATCGAGCCACCAGGGTGCATGACGACTGTTGCATCTTTGCCAGAACGCATGGACTGGAAGGGCCAAAAAGACACGTGATGATCGATACTTGATACAAATACAACGAATTAAAGGACGACGTGCAATTGGTCCATGACTCCATGTGCTGATTGTGTTGTTGTTTTTTTTTTTGGTTTTTGACCCTTTCCCGGGCCGGTGGTAATATATAACATTGATGACGGCATCATCATCGTCTTGTCCAGCATTAAATTAAACAGTAAAAAATTGAGATAAATCACGAAATAATGAAGTGGTAGATTGGATTGGATAGGGCATATAACAGACGCATGCCATAGGATTAGGGGTGGTGTTGCGGTTGCTTTACCTGTAACGTTGTCGTGGAGGTGGTGCCATGATGCATGTCCTTGTGTCCGGGGGAACCACGAGTGGTGGTTGGTGGGTTCCAAAACGGGCAATGCCAATGCCACGACAAGGCCAAAAAACAAAAAAAAAAAAGCTGCTGCCACCGCTGGGATAGGCTGCTTTCCCATGTCTATCTATGATTCATCATTCAGATGCAAATGCAAGCATGATAAGCCTGCACCGCGCCAAAACGTACACACTCATCTCTGCCATATATATTCTCCTCCAGAACTAGAATCCCCTGACGACGTCTGCTTCACCGCCGCCTTGTCGTACCAGCAACAGGTATTATCGATGGATCGGTGTACTTGTTCTATTACTCTTCATCGATCGATCGAACCCTGGCCCAGCCCAGGTGCAAGCAAAAGATTGATCAGCTCGTTTGATATTATTTACCGAATTTGTTAATTGTTTAAATAGTATTTTCAGTTATAACTTGTATGCATGTACTTGTGCCTGTCCATCTAAATTACAAATGGCACGTACGTACGTAGTCGTGATGCACTGAGGTGAGGGACGGCACACAACATATAATTGCAGCGATCGGGACAAAGCACATGCAACAGTAGCTGAGATTCGTGGAGTTTTTGTACACTGCATGTGCGTGCACAACAGTTGCTCCTGTACACTTTTACTTCTGGGACTGCACAACAGTAGCGGGGGGAAAAGGCCCAGCTACAGCGCATGTTGCTAGGGCCCCTAGGCTGATGCGTTGTCAAGTAAAGGAAAGGAATTTGGGACCAAACAGCCTTGTTTAGCATTTAATTTAAACTGTGCAGTCGCTTTCTAGCTACATGTGTCACTGACAACTACAACAGATCCAATAAAACTTCGGTTGCAATAACAATACCAATTTTATTTCATATGAAAAAATGACATGGAAAAGATCCAGGTTGTTTAAATTTCAGAGACAGTTGTTAGATTAATCTCTCGTCGGGCCTTGACTCGCGCCCTGATCGGAGGCGCCCCGTCATCTATGGCTAGAGGCCTCCCGTCACGCTACGCTATATAAAGAGATGAAGACCGGCAGACTCTCAATACTTGGTTCACCGAGAGCCGCCAGTCCCCACTGACAAACCCTAAACCCGATATTAAGATGGGGTGTTGGTAATTTTTAATGTTGCTACCCAAGATTGGCATCAGCGCTATAAAGGCCTGTGGGGTATTTCTTATGTTTATTAAAATATTCCTCAGGCGCATAGAATATACCGATGTAGCACTTCACCGAGGATGAGTATTCCAAGGTATCGTTATTTATTTTATCCCAAGGGAAAGTGGTAGCTAGGAATATTTAAGAAAAGGGGAAATAGAGATCCTTATGTCTACCAGATCTAGTATCAACTAGTGTAAAAAAGGGGTAAATGAATTAAAGGAAGGATAGATAAATGAGGTAGCAAAGAGTTTAATATAAAGATAACTAGTAGAGTGTTAGCTAGGTGGGAGGACAAGAGTGAGTAAAGGACTCCTATGTATCTAGCTTTACTTCTATGAACTTACGCTTAACAAATAGATGACATAACTAGACTGGTTCCTTACTACTTGTGCGCAAGGGATAGCCAAGAAAGTAGAAGACAAAACCTCTACTAAAGCGACTATACTCTTATTGGACGCCCTGCCTTTTAAGAACTAGCCTGAACGTGGTGAGAAACCTATAAAGCTAGGTAAGATCTGTCACCTCTTGCCAGTGCCCACACTATCTGTGCAGACCAGTGACAACCAAAGATAAGACTAAGTCTGAGCACCACACTCACATTTACTCTCACAACTCTACCTACAGCGCAGATAGCTAAAGCTTTTATGCAGAGATAGGACGATGGTGCACGCTGAAAGGTCCTAATATGGCTAGAGGGGGGGTGAATAGCCTATTTAAAAATTCTACAAACTCATAGAGCAAGAGGTTAGTAAATAACAAAGCGAAGCTTTTTGCTCTAGCTCTAAGGGGTGTTTGCAAGCCACCTATCCAACAATTCTAGTTGATATAATCACTAGGCACACAAGAGCTATGTCAC
>Ga0182004_10000637_pt1 | contig 22527 bp, 18 predicted proteins | sample Sormic07211540_1_FD_120479 | JGI IMG/M metagenome (GOLD analysis project Ga0182004, IMG submission 120479) | Endophyte microbial communities from Sorghum bicolor roots, Mead, Nebraska, USA - 072115-40_1 MetaG | ecosystem: Host-associated > Plants > Roots > Unclassified | place: USA: Nebraska...
CTAAACAAGGCCTCAATGGCCACAATCTATTTGTATTGATGCTGCACAGATTGAAGAATGACGCAGGCATGTCGCATGAACATTCAGGCGCCTGTCCTAGGAAACGTGCTCAAATAATGTCCGTTTTCAACTTTTTCATTTTTTTTTCTCTCAGTCATAAAACTAGAAACGAAAGGGTACTACCGTACTAGTAGCAATATCAAAAGAAAAAGAGGGAAAGGAAAATAAAAAAAAGGTGGAGCCGACATTGGTTGGCGTGTCACAATGTTGTAAAGTACAATTAATGCTACAAGCCATCTCCATGATTATCTAATGATTATAAACATCAAACTGCAAAAAAAAACAATCATTCCACAGTCACTAAAATCAGGTTAACACAAAAGAATATTCCACCATAAAATGCATTGTGTTTTTTCCCCTCAATATAAACGGGCAGGATCTTGCAAAATCCACTATATTTTACTGTTTACTTGATTTGCCTAAGAAACCGCGTGCTACTGAAAAAATTTTAACAGGGCTTACTGTTTGTTAACGTAAGTAACTACAAGTGGAAGTGGAATTTTACTGAAAAATTCTTGTAGCTATGGTTTTCTCGAGCCATGAAAAAAAGGTAATTCAGAAAGTTCACACGTGCAGAGGCACACCACACGCTCGTGCGTGCGAGTCCTGCAGATAAAATTCCTGTCCACTCGTGCTGCATCCAGGATTCCAGATGTGCTCTGATTAATCAATGAGCTAATCAGCAAGGCGAAGCAACTGACCGGCAATTAACTAGTGGATTAACAGTACGGCGGGCAGTGCCCAGTGGGCAGCATGAGCAAAGCGACACTGCGTCGCTCTCGCTAGTGCTTATTCTATTGCTCCTTTCTCTGACGCTACCGGGTCTTTGCTTTCTCCTCTGGGGCTCGCCTGCTTGCCTGGTTGCGAGCTGCTCCTCAAACCCGGCCACCCGGCGATGCCTGCCGGTCACCGGCGGCGGTGGCGGCGGCGGCGGAGGTAGTTAGCTCGAGGTTGGGTGACTGGTGGCCGCCGCCGGCGGAGACGCGGATTATGGCGGCGGCGGCGGCGCCGGGGACGAGCTCCGGCGGGGCCGGAGGCGATGGGGGCGGGGGCACCAAGGTGAACCAGGAGCTGTGGTACGCGTGCGCGGGGCCGCTCGTGACGCTGCCGCCGGCGGGGAGCCTCGTCGTCTACTTCCCCCAGGGACACAGCGAGCAGGTCCCTCCCCTCCCTCCCTCCCTCCCTCGCGGCGATTCTTGATCAAAGCTGTCGTTTTTTTCCAACTCCCCAAGCTCCCGGTGAGCGAGATTGCTCCATCTATTTATGAAATTTGTTCTCTTGTTTCGATTTTCTGTGGCGTACTTCGGCTTGTCTCTTTCTTGTCGCCTCCCTCGTGTTCTCCGGGGATGTGCGCCGCGCGCGTGTCATTCCATGGTTGGTTCGCCATTCGGCGGCAACTGGTTTTTGGAGCTTCGCCGCCAAATGCTTGCTTTGCATTTGTCTCCTGACAAAAACATTTTATTTCCCGGTTGCTTTTTGTACAGCAGCGCGAGAAAATCATCTGCTCACAATTAAGGCTTAGTTTTGTGATTGTTAGTAATGTTGTTGTATTTCAACTAATTTTAGCTTTTTTTTGGGCGACGTAACATATTTTCTCCCTGCAGCTGAACATATAGTGTGGCCTTAATTTTTGGGCGACTTAAATCATTTGCTTTGCGAAGGCCGATGCTCAACTCACATGATAGTTGTATATTTGTTGTCTGTGATGTTGAGCTCTCGTTTGCCATGTATAGCTAGTATACATGTTTGAGTGGTTAGTAAGCATTCTTGTCATTAAAATCTCCCTTGTCCTGTGATCCTGTCTATTTGATCATCATGTTCTAGTGCGAACAAAATAATTAGGGAATTAGGGCCTGGTCTTAGTTATCTACGTCTATCTTTGGCTTGTTTGCCCAACTAAAATGGAGTTTCATATGAAATGCCTGTGTATTGTGTGCCACTTTTATATTAAAGTTACATAAAAGCTAAAAGATAAACCAGTTAAAAAAAACTTGTTTATTTGCTAATAATTGTGAAAGTTGTCTGGAGTTCCATGGTGAACAATTCTTATTCCTTGATGCCAATTTCAGGTAGCAGCATCTATGCGAAAGGATGCAGATGCCAAAATTCCGAGCTATCCAAATCTTCCATCTAAGCTTATATGCATACTCCGTAGTGTCACTATGCTAGTAAGAAATGCTTCTTTCAGTACAGTATGAAAAATAACTGCTGTTGAGCTAGTTCTCTTTTATGTGAACGATTTTGATTAATGTATCTCAACAAAATTTGACAGGCTGATCCTGACACAGATGAGGTTTATGCTCGAATGACTCTCCAGCCAGTTAGCAATGTAGGTCACACTTCCCTATCTTCAATTATGTCATCTGTATTATAGGATGTACCTGTGCCACCTTGAATTTGGAATTGGTACTGTTAGGTGACGCATTGTGACAAGGAGACGTTGCTGGCATCAGACCTTGCACTGAAACAAACCAGACCACAGACAGAGTTCTTTTGTAAAACACTGACTGCAAGTGATACAAGCACTCATGGAGGTTTCTCTGTGCCACGGCGTGCTGCAGAGCGAATTTTCCCCCATCTTGTAAGAATACTTTACAGGTCAAAAGCTGAATTGTTGGCTTTCTTAATTGTTCTAATCTGTCTGTGCTGCACTGTACAGGACTTCTCAATGCAGCCTCCTGCTCAGGAACTGCAGGCGAGGGATTTGCACGATGCAATTTGGACATTCCGTCATATATATCGAGGCAAGTCTGTAAAAAAATTACTGCATCAAGTTTCCTATTGGGCATTAAAGGAACTAATAAAAGTTTGTCTATCCTTATTCAAATATCACTTATCTTCTTTAGTTTCATAATTTTATTAGTAACATGTACTCATAATAGACCTATCTTGCAATTTCATAAACACATCGTTTCATATTTTATTAAAGAGAAAGTTCTCTTCCTTCATCAGGTCAGCCTAAAAGGCATTTGCTGACTACTGGCTGGAGCCTATTTGTCAGTGGAAAGAGACTCCTTGCTGGTGATTCAGTCCTGTTTATTAGGTAAAGTTTGGAGAGTGAAGACCTTGTCTTTCTGTGAATGTTTATCTGATTGCTGTTATGGAGTCAGTATAGCAAATTAGTCTACACAGAGTATAACTAAAGCTGCTGAACTTCCTGCCTGTGATTGTAGGGATGGAAGACAGCAACTCCTCTTGGGGATAAGGCGGGCAAATAGGCAGCCTGTTAACCTCTCATCATCTGTTTTGTCTAGTGACAGTATGCATATTGGAATTCTTGCTGCTGCAGCCCATGCAGCAGCTAATAACAGTCAATTCACAGTATTCTATAATCCAAGGTAAATAGCATCTTCTGTAGTATATAAAGAAGTAATGTACTGAAAATTTCAATTAGACTGCTTTTATCCCTTTCAGGGCTAGTCCTTCAGAATTTGTTATTCCTTTTGCCAAGTACCAGAAGGCTGTCTACAGCAACCAACTATCACTTGGCATGCGGTTTAGAATGATGTTTGAAACTGAAGAATCTGCAACAAGAAGGTATAAATTTCCAGCTCTAGTTAATATTTGGACTGTGTAGCTGTCCTATCAACTTCGAAATCACTTTAAAAATATTACAATTAGCCAATCTAGAATTTAGCATTCTGGTGCATCTAGAATACTTGTGTATCATGTTATGAACTGCATGTGGTTTCTCTACCTAGATTTTTACAGTTCTTTTTGAGAACTAGGATTGTTGTGGCGGGCTAGGGTATCAGGTAGGAGATTCGAGAGAGAGACTGGTGAGCGAGAGTGGAGTGGCGGCGAGGCAGCAACGCTGTGCTTGGCGTCACCCATGAACAGGGAAGCGGGAGAGATTGATCTCAATCTCCACCTTGCTTTCTCATTAACCAACATTTAGGCTTTATAGCCTGAAGCCTACCAACCAGAGACTATGCCTAACAAACTGACACCACAGATCCTAAAGACTAGTAACGGTGCCGCCATGGGCGTAGTGACCACGCATATCCCACGTCACACTTGCTACTCCTTAGCCACTGCTCTCCTTCCTCCGTGGGTAATCGTTGCCGTACATAACAAGGATCTTTTGTCAACTGCCTGCAGGTACATGGGAACAATAACTGGTATAAGTGATATGGATCCTGTAAGGTGGAAAAACTCCCAATGGCGCAATATTCAGGTTTGACCTGATCAGTCAAACTAATACGCAAACCTTGTTGCATCTCCCTTTGATTTTTAAGATAAGTGTTTGTATATGCAGGTTGCATGGGATGAAGCAGCACCAACTGAGAGACGCACCAGGGTTTCCCTTTGGGAGGTTGAACCTGTTATAGCTCCATTCTTCATTTATCCCTCGCCATTGTTCACTGCAAAACGTCCGAGACAACCTGGGATAACAGGTAAATATAGAAGTACAATTGTTGGCCCAATAGTGATTCTATTAATGAATACTATTAGTGCATAATCATTGAAGTTCTTAATTGCATTTCCTTTCGAATTGATAATACTAATTTCCTTGTCTGTATACTTGACTAATTCTTGTTATATTCTGATTGTATCTATAGATGATGATAGCTCAGAAATGGACACTCTTTTTAAGCGGACCATGCCATGGTTTGGTGAGGAGATTGGCAAGAAAGATCTGAGTACTCAAAACAGTTTAGTTCCTGGATTAAGTTTAGTCCAGTGGATGAACATGCAACAGACCTCCTCTCTCACCAGCACAGTTATGCAACCGGAATTGCTAAATTCATTAGCTGGAAAACCTGTACAAACTCTGGCTGCAGCTGATCTATCTAGGCAAATTAGCTTCCAGCCCCAGTTCCTGCAACAAAATAACATCCAGTTCAACACTTCGTTGCTACCTCCCCAAAACCAGCAGACTGAACAGTTAGCAAATGTAATAGCTACACCAAACCAATTGGGAAGTGTTATAGTACCACAAAAGGTAGTTCCAAATTGCAGTTCTGAACAGAAACAGAATCCGGTAACTCAACCACTGCAAGTCAGCCAACCAATGATTAGTATGGCACAGCCTCAACTTGTCCATACTCAACTCCAGCAGCCTCAAGTCATTCTCCAGGCTCAGCCTCAGCAACCTCAAGTCATTGTCCAAGCTCAACTACAGCAACAGCAACCTTTGGTTCAAAATCACACCACCATACAAGGTGGTCTTCAACAAATCCAGCTTCTGCAGCAACAGCATCCTCATCTGCAGCAGCAGCAGGTTCAGCAGTCAGTGCAGGAACAACAGCAAATAAAGATACAACCTTTTCAGGTACCTAATGATGCAAACATGGTAACACAGTTATCTGATCAGATGAAAATACAACTATTGAAGGCTCTACAACCACAGCAGCCTCTGGTCATGGACCAGCAGAAAATGATATTGGATTTACAGCAACAAGCAGTAAATTCTCAGTCAACTGCTCAGCAGTGCTCACAGGTAGCTACCCAAGTGGTTGGTTTGCATAGCAGTAGCACTATTCAGTACCCGACGCAGCAAAAGACTCAACCTCACAAAACAATTCAAGATTTTCCTGGGAATGCTGTTTCTATTGTCAAATCAGAAAATGTCACTTCCATGGGTGCTCGCTCTTTGCATGTGCCTGGTGGAGTGCAGTCAATGAAGACGGATGAAGTTCCCTCTTCTTCAACATCACCATCCACAAACAATAATCCTGTTATTTTGCGATCAACTCCAAGTAGCTCCAAGAACCAATGTTTATCTACTGCAACAAAGGCTCCTCAATCATCTGTTGTATTGGGTTGTACACTTGAACAGGGTATGAAACCTTATGAGAGTACACAGCACACAATGGCGATTCCCAAGATGGCTGAAGAAAGGCCAGCTACTGGACAAGACTACATGAACAGCACTCAGATAGAATATTTGGATACGTCCTCTTCAGCGACTTCAGTTTGCCTTTCTCAGGCTGACGGATCACTGCAACAAAATTTTCCACCATCCTTCAATCAGCATCAAACATTGAGAGAAACTGTTCCAGATAGCGAGTTTGAGGTTACAGATCCAGGAACTAACTTTCTATTCGGGGCAAACATCGATGGCCATATGGAGCCTCTTAATGAAGACGCTTTGCTTGGAAATACCTTTGAAACTGAGAAGTACATGGATCAGATGCCAGGAAATGGCATCTCTAACTACATTTCATCAAAGGATGCTCAACAAGAGTTGTCATCTTCAGTGATTTCACATTCATTTGGTGTTGCTGATATTGCATTTAATTCCATAGATTCATCAATCAATGATATCCCATTCTTAAATAGAAATTCCCGGGCTCCAGGTCCTGCTCATCAACGGATACGAACATACACCAAGGTGTGTTATTTGGCTTAGCTCCAATTTTGTCATTCGCAACATATGTAACAGCTCCTGATCAAGGGACTTATCTGCAGGTGCACAAGCGTGGTGCTGTTGGAAGATCTATTGACATCAACAGATATTCTGGATATGATGAACTGAAGCATGATATTGCCCGTATGTTTGGTATTGAGGGGCAACTCAGTGACCAAAATAGAGTTTGCTGGAAGCTAGTATATGAAGATCACGAGAAGGATGTTCTATTAGTTGGTGATGACCCATGGGAGTAAGTCATTTAAGCTTTTTTATTTCCATTTGTCTAAAGAAATAACTAGCATACGAAAGGGAAAAGAAAAGTGTCTTGGCACGATGGATTCCTGCAATTGAATGGCTCACGAACAGTAAAATCAATGGTGACAGTGCTGGCAATGCAATACCTGAAACCATTTTGATATTTTGATTGATGCCTCAGTCTTTATTTGTGATATTCATATGGTTCTGTGAGTAGAGTGATAACTATAACTTTGAGCAAACACACTTCCTGATAAAAAGATGTGGAGAAGCTCTAAAATCAATTGTTCTGGGTTTTGACTGTGTAACTGTAAAATTCTGCCATGGTCTCATCTGATTGAGAAATTGGAAGAGTTCGATCAAATTTTCATCAATTCTTCAACCATGTCCAATTTCCAAATTCGATTCTTTCTGCCACATTGGTTGCTAAAGATTGGTGGCTATGCGTTTGCAGGGACTTTGTGAACTGCGTCCGGTGCATCAGGATTCTTTCGCCACAGGAAGAAAGGCAAATGAGACTGGCCAGTGACTACGGAGACAGCTTTCTTGGTAACCAAGCATGCAGCAGTTCAGACGGGGGTCACCCGTGGAGGGTCACCGGTGACTAGAAAGCAGACACTGTCAACACTCAACACTTTGCACTAGATCGCGCCACAATGTTGGTATAATCCACCCCACGATAGCAACGAAATGATCCGCGAAGACAATCTAGGGTCCAGATGTCTGAGCACAAACTTGTACACTTAGATGATCGTGCAGACAGTTAACATTAAACAAAAATGTCGCATATCAGTGAAATTCCTACAGGAGATGTACTTCATGGTCTGTCTCTGCTGTAGTCTCGTAGATGTAGCGCTTCTATTGTGCTATGTTTTGGCAGCCTTACAATCGATATACTACAGTTACCCTGCCTATGTATTATATATACCGCCCTTGTATATCCTTTTGCTGTAACCCAGAGGCTGTTAAGTACAAAGTTCATAATTTGCCACAGATACAGATCTGAGTGGAGAAATGAATTCAATTTACATATGCTTCATGTTTGTGAGCCTACCTTGATCGCCTTTAATTTGTTCAGTTCCTCTCAAAATGCAGGTGGAAATCGAAATCCCCCTATGCAAATTTGGAAGATTATAAAATGTTTTCCAAATTTAGTTTTATTAATTCTTGTTGTTAATTTTTTTTAAGAATGATTATTATCTATGATTGAAGCTGAGAAGTTTGAGTTAACTGTTTTAATGCCAATACTCTCACGGTGTAACTGGTCAGTACAACACGCCAAAGAAGCGGTTGGCTGAGTCAGTCCGGGTTCAAATCATGGCACCATCTTCTTAAGACGAAAACTTCTTAAGACGAAAATCAGGGACGTCTCTCCCCCTGATCGAGTTTTAATTGAATTGCTAATCAATTGAATAGTGCTGTGAAAGTATACTCACTGGCCGGTGGGTCTCACGACACATGATCGGAGAGGACACCCCAGAATTTTCGGGTGGAGAATTTGGGTCGCCCGGTGACCAAAATCTATCATGCCAAAGGTTTGACAGCCAAAAGTTAGATAAAAAGAGTTGCTAAAAAGTTTGACAAGCTAAATATAAGAAGTTGATAAGTTTAACTAGTTAAAATCATGGCTTGTCAAAAAATTTTTTGGTAAATTTCGAAAGTGAACCAAGCAGCCTCGCCATCGCCCATCTTCCTCCGCACCATCGGCTCGACGCCGGCGGCGGCTCGCTTCACTTCACGCTATACGCTCTGCACGCCATAGAGATCACCCCTCGAACTCGGGGGTACAAGAAACCCCGGGGAAGGGATCGCTTTCGCGCTTCTTGGTGCCTCACCGCCACAGCAGTGGCAGTTGCAGTCAGGGCGCGATGGCGGTGAGCCCGGAGCTAGAGGGCTTGCGGCGCATCGCGCCTTCCCGCTTCGTCTCCTTCGCCTTTCCCAACCCTTTCCTCGGCCACGCCTCCAATCCTTACGGGGACGGGAGCGGCGGCGACGGCGACGCCGGGGAGTGCGTCCGGGTTGCCGTCCTCGATTCGCCCCTTCCCTCTCCGGCCGTCCCGCCGACGGCGGCGATGCTCGTCCCGGCCGGCCAGCACCGCGACTGGATCTTCTCCACCCGCGCCGGTCACCTCCACCTCCTCCTCTCGACCACCCGCTTCTCCCGTCTCATACTCGTTGGTCCTGAGCTCTCGGCGCCTTCTCCTCGGGTCGTTTCGTGCGTCCGTCGCCCGGACCCCGACCCTGCTCACGCTCGGCTCCTCCCCCTCCTCCTTGCTCTCTGCCCCATGGCCGCGTTTCGGGACAACGCCGTCCCTGACGTCCCGCTGCTCACCTTCCAGGATGACCTCCTCCGGCTTGCCCCTATCAAGTTCATCGCTGGCCCTGTTGTTGGTGAGATGGTTGTCGAGGATGTGGCCATTGACTGCAGCCCCGGTCCAGCTGAATGGCGCCGCAGGCTGCGGTTCAAGCGCATGCCCTGCCTTGTGCAGACACAGGTGCGCCTATGTCAGTCACCTGCTGCTGCTGCTGCTGCTTCGTCGCCGTTGCTGGAAGCACCGGAAGGCTCAGGTGAGCTGTTGCAGCCGGAGGTGGGTGGATCGTTGGTCCAGCCTTACCTCCAAGCCATGGTTGCTGGTCTCGCAGTGACTGCGCCATCCATTGAGGAGAGTATTCGGTCAGGTGTTAGGCCCAGGTGTCTCTGTGCTGGTGTTGGAGGTGGATCACTCCTCATGTCAATCAGAATGGGGCTTCAGTTTGATGTTCTCGGAGTAGAGGCCGATGGTGTTGTCCTGGATGTCGCAAGGAATCATTTTGGGCTGGTGGAGGATGAGTTTCTCCATGTCCATGTCGGTGATGCTATACAAATGATAGAGGATTTTGCTCAGCAAGGAGAGCCTGATATGAATTTCAGTGCAATTATGGTAGATCTTGACTCCTCTGATGCTATGTGTGGTGTCAGCGCGCCGCCATTGGAGATGACTCATGGAAATGTCCTTCTCTGGGTGCGCACAATCCTACATCGTCACGGAGTTTTGATTCTGAATGTGATTCCACCTCCTGCAGATAGGTCCTTCTACAAAGGGATGATTGATGTTCTTCACCAAGTTTTCTCAGAACTGTTCGAAATAGATGTTGGTAATGGCGAGAATTTTGTTGTTATTGCTACAGTATCGCCGATTGAAACCACAGTCACTGGTGATTCTGGACATTTTCTGACAGAATTGAGGAAATTAACTGGGGACTTTTTGGAGCATATAAGAAAAATTTGACATTCCTAGTCATTATGCGGTGTTGTTTGTGTTAGCCTCCACAAAGACAGTTCCATATATTTGCTGTTAACTGCTAAGAGCTGAGATGGTTATATTAGCATTCAAGCACTACCACTGCATTCACTGTTTGATATACCTCAGTTTTTCCACCAAAAATATTAAACTGAGATGTTTGTTTTGTAGTGTTATTGAGTATTCAGATATCAGGGCAAATCACTTGTCACCCAAGGGAATGTTTTCTTGTGATGTACACACCACACCTCATACAGACACAAGACAAATTGGTATTTAGGGTGCACAACAGTTTTTACGACAAGATGGCTATACATGATTTCTCTAAGCTCACTGCCAGTGCAATGTGAATGGCACATGCTGACTGCTAAGACTAACTCAAACTGATAGATCTGGTTTCCTCCTGATCTTCATCGGGATAGTTTCAATGTAGTAAAAATTTTCATAGACATTAGTTGACCTCGAGTGTACGAAGTCAATTTTAGATTGATGCTTGAATTATTTCCAGAACAGAATATGGGTCCTGCAATTCTTATTTTAGCTTCAGAAATGATTTTGAAACTACGTTTCCATTACACCGGTTTTACTCAGAAGCTTTGTTGTATTGACTGTGAAAGATTACGGTGTCTACTGACTACTGATCTGAAACAGTGGCAATATGCCTACATCACAGACTATTCTGTTAAATCTGCCCCAGATAGTCTTGCTAATGGATTAGTGCTATGGCCAATAAAAGATTTCCACTGTCATTTGCAGGTAAAATTTGCTCAGTTATTTTCAGAAGTTTTCCTTGTTTGCTGTAAGAAGAACAATGCCTGATCGCCTCTTGTTTTCGGGATTTCAGGGCAGAAGCAATGGCATACCAGTATGTTTGTGACAACAAGAACAATGGTTTGAGTCTAACTGATGATCGGGATGCCGTTTCTGTCCATTCAGATGTGGGAATGGAAGTCACTCAACTGAGTTTTAGTCACCTTCATTCTTGGCATGGTGAAGCATCGCCATGTGGCCATGTCTATCTGTTGTGACGTCTATGAGTCAACCAGGTTGAGTTTATTGCAAATGTTGTACTATAGGTTTAGTGCCATCGTCAGGAGGCATAAATGTGGAGCATCATTGATATGATTATGATTATTATGGTCTGTGGGATACCAGACTTCTTGTGTACTCCCTCCGTTACAATTTGTGGGATACCAGAATCAGTTCCAGACAAATTGTTTAGGCCCTGTTTGTTTGGGACTGATTCTCAGCAGCTTCTGCTTTCTGGTGGAGAAAATCGAACGGACGGCCCCAAACGCCCAGATTTTCCACAACGGCATTTACCAATGACCAAACTGCCCCTTGCAACCGGTAAAAATTACCCACCGAATTCCACTACGTCTCCTCTCCGTGCGCTCGGCCCTTTGGCCTTGCCCTTCCGCTTCCGCCTCCACCCCTCCACTCTCCTTTTCTCCGCACGGAACGCCGCATCGGCGATTGCTACCACGACTGCCGGTCGACGCCCTGCAGATCCAGCAAGCACCCGCGACTTGTTCCACCTCCGACGGATCCTGCGATGCCGAGCAGCCTCGACGGCTTTGACTGGCCTGCGACCCGTGGGTCTGTGGCAGCCCGTTGATTCAACTACCTCCAGCTCTGCGACCTGTGGGTCTGTGGCAGCCCGTTGATTCAACTACCTCCAGCTCGACCAGCCACTTTTGAAGGTATGTTTCTCAGGCTCCCTCTAATCCCCCTCATCCTGCGACCTGAAAATGTTGATGAATGGATGGATTTAGGTCTCAGTCGATTCGTGCATGATTCATTTCATTTCTTTTTAATGGGTTCACACATGTAGCAGTCTGTCCATACTGATTTGCATGCGATTAATAAAAAGGCAAAAAAAAAAACATTTGGACTTGCTGTAGAGTGCAGTAGATATGTCGTAGGAGTATTACAGATTGTTCTTAGCTGTGTTGTCGCATGCAGTTTCACAATGTATTTATAGAAATAGGTGACACGGTGTATGCTATGTTAACAGAGGAGTAGTTTCATATACTCATCTATTGTTATGTACTATAGTTACAATTTTTGACTGGTTAGTTTCATATGCTCATGATCAATAGGATGGATGGATGGACTTGTCATTCTAATGTAATATGGACTTCATCTGCAGTTGCAAACTAGTTGAATACCCCGTGTGGTGCCATGGGACTACTATTTTAGATCATTTAAGATTGATGCTAACAACATATATGAATTATCATTGATATAGCTTGAAAGTGAATGGTTAATCCTGTAAATAAGGGTAAAGTGTTGAATCAAATTTTATGAAAAAAAATATCTGAGAAGCAAGTATAAGTTACCTGCATTCGTGTCACTTTCTAACCTTACGTCATGAATGGTTGTTTGTAGATTTCTAAACATATATATTATATAGATGCGTGGACGTGAAAAAAATGAGTTCTCAAAGATAACTGAATCGAGTAATAGTATTTCAGATTACTTGCAATAACTATGATTGTCTGGTTAGGATACTCTGATAAAGTAGAATGTCGCTTTATTAAAACCAGTAATCTGTCGGTAGGACCTCTCATTTTCTCTCTAATTGCAGTTGAGGCATACACTTCTTCCCCTTCCTCTTCTCACTCCGAAGTCCGAACCCTAGCCACTACTCACTTCCCAGCTCGAACCCACTGCGGTGTGAGTCCAGGGAGTGAGGGAGCTGATCCTGTGGTCTAGGCAGCGGTGGTGAGATGGTGATGGTGTCAGGCGGCGGGGGGAACGCATGGGCGAAGGAGATGACCATCCGCCGCAGGATAGCCAGCATGTGCGCTCCACACCCTGAAGCAATCCCTCTGTTCTCTGTGAGAAAAGGGATTTTTTTTTCTATCAAGCTGCTAATTACCATTATTTGTATGTTGGGTTTAGATTCAACAAGACGCAGGAACATTTCCCTACTCTGAAGGATTACAACGATTATCTAGAAGAAGTTGAGGATATGAGTGAGTTGTTCCCCCTGTTTGTTAATTTATTATTCTTGAATGATACCAATTGGGAAAAACTTAGCAGGTTTGATTTTTCTTTTCCAGCTTTCAACCTGATTGAAGGGATAGATGTCGAGGCGATTGAAGCAAAAATTGCAAGATATCAACAGGAAAATGCGGAGCAGATATACTTGTCCAGAGCTAAAAGGGTGTGTTTTGTCATGATCCGTGATGTAGTCTTATGGAGTACCGAAATTCCTGTTGAAATGTTTTACTCTAACTTTTGACATATTCATATATCTGATCGAGGAAGATTTATCTTTTATGTATAATGTGTTCCTTTATAGGCAGAAGATCTTGCAGCAGCACTTAAAGCAAGCAGGATGAACCCTGTAAAGACCGAGGCCAATGATACGGTCAGTAGATATTTTCAATATATATGTTTTCTTCATAAAAAGAGTATGAAGATTATAAAATAAAATATGGGTTTTCTTCAACTTAGAGTTCTGATTGTCTGATAGCTGGTTGTGTAAGTACATGAGCAATCCCTTCATGCTGGTGTCCCTGGTAAGCTGCTTGTATGGGAAATATTTGGCACTACCATTTAGTAGGTCAACCAGGCAAACTTCTAAACGTCATGAGATTTTTTTTTCAATGTAATAAACATCATGAAAATATAGTAGTGATGAAATGCTAAATCATGAAGTGAGCTTTCAGATTTATCACCTTGACATCTTATCAACATGTTCTATTGGTAATTGCGATCATAATCATAGTATTGGCTGCATGTTTTGCACTAGAAAAAAAATGGCCTGTGCAGGAGTGCTGATTTGGTGATCAAAGGGGCAATCTTTTAGCAAGTTAAATCCTTTGCCAGCATGTTTCACCTTCATTTATGCATTTTTTATCGCTATATATATATATTTGCATAGATGTCTTACATCTTTAGATATTGTCCTACCCGACCAACATGACCGCAAATGAAATTTAGTAAAGGGTGATATTGTCATCTTCTCTTTGTATCCTTATATGATCATGTTCAGTTTTTTGTATGGTTTGACTCACGCATATCTCGCATAAAGAACTACCGCAAAGTTCCTTTTCCTTTCATTATGGTTCTTTATACTGTACTGCTTTACTTCGATACTATTTTTTCTTAAGTTGGTGCATTGATATCGTGTACTTGGTATAAATGCCAACACTTGGTGCTCTTGCAATCTGTAACAGGCTGCTGGGAGTTCTCAGGGTATTAGTGGCGGGGCAGGAGTTCAGGGCCAGTATGCACCTGCCGCCGTTCTTGGGGGAGTGGCTCAGCCTCGCCCCACAGGTATGGCTCCCCAACTAATCGGCAGTCGGTCAGACCCTCAAGGAGATGACGAGGAGACCAGGAGACTACGCGCAGAGCGAGCAGCACGAGCTGGCGGATGGACTGCTGAGTTGAGTAAGAGAAGAGCGCTGGAGGAGGCGTTTAGCGCCATATTTATCTAGGACTAGATCAAAAGGCGACACATGGCCTGGAGGAAAGCCAGTATATTTAAAATGGCCGTCAAACAACTACACAACCTTGGATGACCTATACCGCGCTTATCTTCGGGACATGGCATTCTCAGATTGTAGTGAGTAGCACCAAGTGAGCCTGCGGTTGCAAAAGCATCCTTTGTGTGCAAGCTAGAAATGCACATTGTTGTGTACCTTGTTCATCTCAGGTCATCGTGACAGTCAAGATTTGTGAGTGTTCTTTTGTATAAGGACATGATACGATGTACGAGCCTCGCCTCTCAGACGTAAATATAAATTGTCCCTGTGATATTTATTTTGTCAGAATTTTTTGTTCAATTCAAACATTCATTCTACTGTGAGTCTGTGAGTCTCACCTATTGTGGTCATGGTACATACTCCTCCACCGAATACATACGATCGACCTTTAGGTGAAGCAAGGTGTACAAAGAACCAATGTCGAACAAGAATCAAACGTCTTACCGATCGAAAAGCAAGAACCAAAAGTGACAAAGAAAAAAAGAACAATTGTAACATTTTTATAAAAGATATGAGAGAAAAAGAAAACGTGAAGCGAAATTTTAGGAGGGAATCAACCCATTCAATGTGAAATACTGTACATTCTTGTACTCACAAACATCTAGTAGAAACAAGACAAACTTCTAGTAGAACTACTCCTTTCACTCCGAATTGTAAGTTATTTTAATTTTCTCGTAGAGTCAAAGCATATAAAGTGTGACTAAATTTTATATAATAAAATAATAATATTTATGGTATCCAACAAGAAAAAAATATTATTAAATTATGCATTAATTATAGTTTTATATTATACTTATTTGATATTATAAATCTTGTGATCTTTTATAATTTTTGCTAATCTGTTAAATTATTGAGTAGGTAAATTTTGCTGTGTGTGGGAGACGAGTGGTGGGTGATCTGCCCGTGTCCAAGCAGTGAAGTAGTGAACAGGACATGCGCCCTCTCCGGTAGAGTTTGGTAGCTGCTGGTACGTTGGCCTAGGAAGTTTTAAAACGTTTGCGATCATAGCTGGATTGGAATAACCTGATTATAGATCACCCAATTTGACCCACTTAAAAAAAAGCCCAACCTAACCCATTAATATAGTGGATTGAATTCGGGCCATGACTTTTGACTCATGACTCAATCCAATCTTAAAAACTTCAAAGTAGGAAAAAATGCGGAAAAACTTGAGAAATAGCCTGACATCTTGGTGTATCGAGCCAGTCTCAGACTAAAGATTTTGACATGAAAATTTTTCTCGAACCCATCTGAACACGGACCCGTGTTTGACAAGGTCAGCTAGATTTTAATTATTCACCAATATTTGATTTTTGGTCAAAGTTGTTTCCTTTTTTTTAAAAAAAAAATGTCGTACTATGAAGTGGTTTTTTTTATCATAAGTATATACTGTAATTACTATTGCGGTCATGGCACATGCTCTACTCTACATGCGAACTTTAGGTGCAAGTAAGTTTCGACTATTGCGCTGCTGTATGGTATGGTGTATGTGTATACAAAGAATCAATGTCAAACTAGTATCAACGCCATATCAAAACATAGAATGACAAGAATCAAACATGACGTGACAAAAAAGAACGGTCGTAACATTTTATAGTGAGGAATAAGAAAAAAAGAACATGTGAACCAAAACTTCAGGAGGGAATCAAACCCATTCTATGGCCAAAAAAAAACCCGTCAATCTTCACTTGTTCACAAGTGAGGTCCTATAATAACATTTTAGATCTTTTATAAAAATATTTTTGTAGATCAATTTGTGCACACATTGTTCCTTGAACAAAAAAAACATGGTGTTCGCAAGGGAAACGGGTGAATTTTAAAAAAGTTTGATCTAAGAGTCTCAAAACACGCATGGTATTTGGGCAAAAAAGGCACACGGTTAGCAAAATCCTTATCCAAAATCGAGGCGGCCCCGAGCCTGAGCGAGCAGCTTGCAGGTAGGAATGGTCACGGGCCCACCTGCCAGTGAGTAACAGCAGGCACACGGAAAGCTCCACGTCACCTAGTCACGGGTGGCAAAATCCCCGTTCTGCCCCTCCGCTCTCTAATCTCGATAGGGGGGAGCGCGACGCGACGACGGGGAGAAAAAAACAGAGGAGGAAAAAAAAAACACCAAGGGAAAAAAAAATATCACCTCCTCTTCCTGCGTTCGTTCCCCTGCTCGATCCCCGACGAAAAATTCGCCCCCGAATCCATCGATCTGCTCTCCCCCAGTCCGCCGATCCGTGGATCGATCCGTGCGCGGGCTCGGTCCGCCCCGGGGTTCCGATCTGGTCCTCGCCTCGCCGGAGGAGGAGATGAACGGCGCCGGGGGCAGCCACCACCAGCAGCAGCAGCAGAGGCTCCGGCAGCAGCAGCAGCAGCAGGCGCTCCTGATGCAGCAGGCGCTGCAGCAGCAGCAGCAGTACCAGTCCGGCGTCCTCGCCGCCGCGGCAGCGGCGGCCATGACCCAGGTCGTGCCCCCGGATCCTCGCCTCCTCTCGATCTGCTGGTCTGTGTGCGCATTGGGCGGCAGTAATGCGCGCCGATCTGCTTGTGAGCGTGGGAGATTGTTTTCTTGCTTTGAGCATTTTTCTTAGGCTGCCTCGCTGGGTTACTGGACTTTTTTTTTTTGGTGGCGGGCGGGCTAGCGGCAGCACAAGTTACAGCTTGATAGATTGGGTTTCTTCTAGCTCATTTTGTGGTGGAATTGGAGCAAGCGCTGTCGCTGCACAAGTTTGTCTGCTGATTGCGTGTTATTGTTGTTTGTGATACGTTTCTAGTCGCGTACGAGATGCTTGTGCTACTGCCTCTATCTCTATCGTTGTTGCGACTTGGAAGAAATGTTGTTAATAAAGGAAGGCGTTTGGATGTGATTTCTTGGAAGACGGTTACTACGAATAGGAAGGATTGGGTTCTCACTCCCTTCATGCTTTTAGCTAAAGGGATGCTATTTTTTTTTCTTTTGTGCCCCCTTTCTTTGTCTTTGCTTGCCCCGTACCACTAGTCCACTACGGTCTACAGCCTATTTTCCCATCTATCATTTGTATCGGCTGTGGATTGGGTGGTAACACAAACTGATGACCTGATCTGTTCGTGAATCTAGAATGTCGTGTGCATTGAGTTCGAGCATTCTGCTTAGGTTGCCCCGCAGATCATTTGGGTGCGGTTTTAGTACATTTATTGGTATTTTATTTTATTGGAATAATGTAGTCTATACATCCTGTACTATTATTATCTCCAGCTTTATGAAGTCTGTTAAGTGCATTATATTATTCTTGATAGTTAGTTGTGCTCTGACTTTTGTTCCTTAAGCTAAGGAATGAAAACAAACGGCACTGCTGCATATGCAAAGCGGCATTGTTCTAGTTCGGAAGAGATGTTTGGTAGTAATTGTATGCAATCACTGATTCTATGGCCAATGGGATACAATATGGCTAGAAGAACTGAGTTTATGTTCTCTTCACATTTTTAGTACACAATTGTACTTTATTTTGATTTGCTTGTCATTAGTGTGTTTCACAGTAAGTGTAGTACACAATTGTACTTTGTTTTGATTTACTTGTCATTAGCTTGTTTCACAATAAGTGTAGTACACAATTGTACTTTGTTTTGATTTGCTTGTCATTAGCTTGTTTCGCAATAAGTATCTTCTTTTTTATTTTCTTCTATATTTTATATTTTGCAGATGGAACCTATTTCCAATGGCAACCTTCCACCTGGGTTTGATCCTTCCACTTGTCGCAGTGTGTGAGTGCTTTCGGTGTTCTTCTCTGTTTTCACTTTCATATGTGATTTATAGCTTACTTTTACTTTTTCCCTTTTTATCTGTGCAACTATGTTTTCCTTTTAAAAAATTAAAAAACCTGAAGTTTTCAAAGGTAACGAAAGCCAAATTTACGTAAATGCACAGTTTCACATATATGCTGGTGCTAAATCTGTAGCTAATTGCAGTTGCATAATCTAGATACAGTCTTATAGTACCTACCTTGAATTTTTATGCAGTTATCTTCTTTCTCCTAAGTATGATTTTAAGTCATGATGATTTGCTGAATAGGTATGTTGGAAATGTGAACCCTAACGTCACGGAGAGCCTTTTGATTGAAGTTTTCCAGAGTGCTGGCCTTGTGGAAAGATGCAAGCTCATACGGAAAGAGAAGGTGAACTTCTGCAGTCAATGTTTAAGATTTGGAGCACATGTGATATTGCATCAGAAATGGTTGTATTTAAATAGTCCTCCAACTTTCTGAAGGCACATGTGATTATGTGTTGAACCAAAGGTTTATGAATGCTAGAGAAACACCAGTGGTTGATATATAGTTGTAACTTGATGGTAAATTTTTCCAGTATGCTTTATGCTACTGCCGAGAAGTCTCATGATCTTTCTCTGGCTGATAATTTCACAGCATACATACTTTTTTGAGTCAATTGCATTTATCTGATGAGCTTTCACTCTTTCTGCAGTCTTCCTTTGGGTTTGTGGACTACTATGATCGAAGATCTGCTGCTCTAGCAATCATGACCCTTCATGGCCGTCACATGTAAGTTCTGTTATACTACTTTAAACAACACAAATTTCAGAGATTTAAATTCTGGTGTTCTTTATTGTCGCAATCCTTACACAGATATGGACAAGCAATCAAGGTGAACTGGGCATATGCAAGTACGCAGAGGGAGGATACATCAGGTGAGATATTCTTAAATTTATATATATATATTCTTGTTGTCTCTTTCTTTTCATATTATAATACTTGTTTGGTTAACCGTGCCCATTGAATTATTTCCAGGGCATTTCCATATTTTTGTTGGTGATTTAAGTTCTGAAGTGAATGATGCAACTCTTTATGCCTGTTTCTCAGCATATCCTTCTTGTTCGTAAGTCCTTAGTTCTTTGTATCATGATGGCATCTATGACGAGCTTGACCTACAGCCTATGCTTTCAAATGGTGACTTGTCATTCAAATTTCGCAATATGCTATCTCAAATCTATATATTTCTTGTGCTATTGAATTTAGGATGGTAGAGTTTGGGCACTATGACTTCTCTCTTAGCTTCTACCATTTTTGTTTGTCTGTAGCCTTTTAGATTTTCATTTGTATCATCTATATGTGCAGCGATGCTCGAGTCATGTGGGACAACAAAACTGGACGCTCCAGGGGTTATGGTTTTGTCTCCTTCCGTAATCAACAGGCACGGACAATTTGGACTTTGCTTCCTTGGATTTTGCAGAACTGTCACCATTTTTATTCGTGTGCCTTGACACCACAGTTCATTTCTTTTCCTATTATTTTTGCATTTAAATGTTTGGTACTGGTGAATTTCCCAGTGCCTGAATTCTGTTAAAGGCAATATTATAGTTTAAATTAGCGAATTGTTTGCAGAGTACTGCTAGTTTAAAGAAAACATGTGATGTTAATTTCCCATGGTTCAAATTTCTATTTTTTCTTGACATTTTTTGTGAAATGATTTTATGATGCTATGTTCTGATTACTGTCTAAATTCTAAAATGTTCTTGTGAGATTTCATTGGTTGTGCACCTGATAAAACTTTATCTGGCTCCTTTTGTCATCCATAGTTAAAATTCAAACTGTATTGTTTTAGTTTGTATTTCATATACCATGCACATGAAGTTTGAGTATGAACTGGCATTTCCATTAGCGTTACACTTGCTTACTTGTACGATTCTCTTTGCTGGTGCAGGAAGCTGAAACTGCTATAACAGAAATGACTGGTAAGCATGCTATCAGTGCCTATGACAATATTCACTACTTCTTTCCTGCCTGTAGTCTACTGATATGCAATTTCTGAATTTTGGAAACTAATTTGTAGGAAAATGGCTTGGAAGCAGACAAATAAGGTGCAACTGGGCAACAAAGAACAATTCAGAAGAGAAACCAGAAACTGACAATCATAATGCAGTTGTACTAACAAATGGTAGCTCCAGCAATTCAGGTTAGTGTTTTTGAATGATTTCATGACCAGAAAAACAACAGTTCTTTTTAAGGCCGTCAACTTTACCATGTTTATATTAAACTATTGGCATGAGATGAAGAACATGCAACATAATTAGTGATAACAATTTGAGCCAATAAGGTTGTTTATTATATTCTGCAGCAACGGATGCAAGCCAGGATGGAGGAAGTAAAGAGAACCCAGAGAACAATCCTGATTGCACTACTGTATATGTTGGCAACCTTGGACATGAGGTACAATGAAATTGCTGCACAACCACTTTCATCGTCCCAACTGGTTCTAGTTTCCAGATTTTTTCACTGTTACTAGTGCCTACTGAAATTGGAGTGAATGTGTTTCTCATTACTTTTTCCTAGCACTCTAGACTCTAGAGACCATTGAGATTGTAGCAACTATGATTCATCTTTCACTTAACTGGTCAGGTTAACCGGGATGAGCTTCACCGCCACTTCTATAGCTTGGGGGTCGGGGCAATCGAGGAAATCCGTGTTCAACAGGATAAAGGGTTTGGGTTTGTGAGATATAGCACCCATGGGGAAGCAGCATTAGCTATTCAGATGGGCAATGGATTGGTAGTCCGTGGGAAACCAATTAAGGTAAGATCCAAAGCATTAATATAAATGCCTCCTGCTTACATGATCCTTTATATAATTGTTTTTATGTAATTTTTCTAATGGTTTTAACTGCTCTGTTCTCTTGTAGTGCTCATGGGGTAACAAACCAACTCCACCTGGGACAAGTTCCAAGCCCCTACCTCCTCCAGTTGCTCCATACCAGCCTGCTGTAGCAATGCCAGGTGTCCCGCAAGGTTTCACAGCAGCAGAACTTCTTGCTTATCAGAGGCAGCTTGCCTTAAGCCAGGCTGCAGCCGGGCAGATTGCTGGCCAGCATGGTCTCGCGGGTCAGGTTTCTGCAGGTCTTCTTGCTGCTGCTGGTTCCCAGGCCCTCTACGATGGCTACCCAAACCAGTCATCAGCCCAGCAGCTTATGTACTACAACTAGAGTTGAAGAGGAAGGCGTTAGTGTTCAGCTTGTTCTGTGCAAGCCTGGCCATCCTCGCCCGGTTTTTTATTTTGTGGTTCATGTACTATTTGTGTGAGAGTTCTTGTTCTCTTCTCGCCGCGGGATTGTGTCGCTATCTTCTTATTGTACCATCGACCATTTTCCTTGTCTAATTCTGTTGAGTAGTCACTTTAACAGAGTAAGAGATGTATTCTATGTGACGTTGCGATTGATTAATGTAATGCTCCCCTGGGGATCGGCTTTGGTCGCTGGGCTGGTTCATGATCTGGTGTTCTGGTCCGATTGGACATTGAAAGGATTACTGTTTCTCATTTGTAGTTTGGTGTTATGGTTTACTGATGTTCTGGTCCGATTGGACATTGAAAGGTTTACTGTTTATGTCATTTGTAGTTTGTTGTTATGGTTTACGTGTAGTTTACTGTTTATGGTTGCATTACTATGTTCGCTTATGCTCGAAAGTCATATTTGAGTTAATAAATACGGCATGCTGGAATGGAATTTGTTTTGCAATTAGAGATGCCATGAGAGCCTTTCTGGAACGTAGGGCTGCCAGTTTGCCATCGGAATTGTTAACTGTCCGTCAGGCGTCAATCATCTCTGGTGCCCTGTTCTTGAGCACTACTTTAGCAGTTTTGCAGTATCATCTCTGGTGCCCTGTTCTTGAGCAGTACTTAGCAGTTTTGCAGTATCATCTCTGGTGCCCTGTTCTTGAGCACTACTTTAGCAGTTTTGCAGTATTTTTCAGCGAAGAAATAATGTTTTTTCTTATAATAAATCAATATCAGCATAAGCTAAAATTCGGCAACGGATGTTTCACACTGAAATTCAGAGATCGAGATATTCCTGTGACTGCAGTGGGCTCAGCAGTTTTGCAATCCTATTCTGTGACTGGAATTTTCAGGACTGCAGATATGCCTAAGAACGTTTACTGTTTAAATGGGATTATATATTGGATTATTGTTTATTACATCTCTCAAAAGTCAAAACGTCTATGATCTTCTTTATCCTCATCGCATCATTCTGTGTATCTGCTAAAGATCGAGTTCGCAACATCAGTGGACAGCAAGGTTTGACAGCTTCACCAGCGGACTGAGCCGTGGAG
>Ga0182004_10000638_pt1 | contig 22505 bp, 12 predicted proteins | sample Sormic07211540_1_FD_120479 | JGI IMG/M metagenome (GOLD analysis project Ga0182004, IMG submission 120479) | Endophyte microbial communities from Sorghum bicolor roots, Mead, Nebraska, USA - 072115-40_1 MetaG | ecosystem: Host-associated > Plants > Roots > Unclassified | place: USA: Nebraska...
AACAACAAGACCTAAAAGACAACACTCTCTGCAAATAGGTCTCAAGGAGAGAGGATACCCAAATTTGGGTTATGCCTCTCTTGATACCCAAAATGGGTCTTCTGTATGGGTACTCTGTTGGAGGCTATAGGTATTGTGTTGGAGACCCATTTTGGGTTTGGGTTCCCAAATGAGTCTCCTATTGGAGACAGCCTAAGAGTTCTCAAAACACTCTCTCAGTCCTATGTTTTTTAGCAAAACTAAAAAAACATATCTCCAACAGTTCTTAATACTGCCTTCCAATCTTTTAGAACTTGGTAAAGAACGACCAAATCTGTGTAAAGATGCGCGCAGACTCACTTCTCCCAATCGCGGTCGCAACTCGTCCACTCTTGATATCGGTGCCACTCCTCTCGTATGATCCTCTGCCAGCACTAGTAGCAGCTTTCTCTGTCAGCGCCTTCCGCCTCGTCACGCTCCTCCGGACCTCCTCACGAGCAGCGGAGTAGGGTCGCCAGACGTACCTTCATGAGCTCCTCCAGACCTCCACTGCTCTAAGTCGGACACATCTAGAGCCCAAGGCACTGCAGTAGCTTCCACCGCACCACCCCTCACTGCCGGTGTGACCCTCCCTATCGGAAGCGGCCACTCGCTCTTGTCCTAATGTGCTCGGTTGGTTGATCGAGAGCCTAAGAAGAAGAAGGGTGCCAGAAATGAAAAGGAGAAAAGACAAGGATCTATAGGTAAGAAAAGTGCAAGCGAGAAAGAACTAGTGGGGGACTTAAAAGGGTATAGAAATAAATCCAGAATTCTTGATATAAAACATCACAAAATCATTGTGGTTAAAAAAGTGTCATTTTTTTGGGAAAAACATATTGTAAACTCTTGAAGATGGCCTCCTTTACTCCTAATACTTTTTTAGGGGTTGCAAATTTTCATTTTTTTAGGATAAAAAATATTGGGTACTCTTGGAGGTACACTCCCTTCGTGCTGGAATACGAGAGATCTAAGCAATTATAGAATCAAATTAGAGCCCGATAAAAAAAAACTAACTCCTCACTAGTTAGTCTCTGTTTGTATCCCTCTAGTTTTTACCAGTTTTTAAGAATATGCCTTTTGGGAATTAGGTGGGATCAAATATGTCAATCTTTGGAGTCAGTTTTTGCCAGATTTTAAAAATCAGGAACTGTTGATACCTAGCTTTTGCTAGGTTTCTGTGACTCATAGAGTAATAAATAAATTCAGCTTCTTAAAGATTGGAGGATCCAAACACCACCATTAGCTTTTGCTTAGAATCCATATTCAAAAAAACTAGAGACAAAAAACTGATTTTTAAGAATAAAAAACTCATCCAAACAGGGTCTTAGTTTGGTTGTCAAGTTGTTTATAATTTTCTAATAACACATAGTTTTAAATTAAAACACATGCATACCTGTTATCGGTTTCAGCTTAGAATACCTTGTAGTTTAGGATAATATTTTGGACATTTGATACGCTGTGTTTTGATATAGGGAGGGGAGTATTTGTTTCTGTCTTTAGTTACTAATATTCATCCTTCAAAAGTTGGTCAACCTTAAGGCTCCTGTTTGGTTCCCCCTACTAAAGTTTTAGTAGCTAAAATTCTAAACACATTGACTAAAAGGAACTAAAATAGTTTAGTTCCATTAGTCATTCAAGAGTAGCTAAAATAATTTTTTTAGATAGCTAAAATTTAGCAAGACCAAACAGACCATAAGACTCGCACGCATGATCCCGCATACGTACACAATCGTTCGTCGTGAGACGTGCTCAAAATATCTAGTTCATTCCTCCCCTCTGGGGTTTCTGGTATAGTCTGGTCCATCATCGTCTCGGGCTGTTCTCCGCCTGACGCTAAACCTCAACCAAGCATGTACGACCACGATGGTGTTGTCAACGTCTCATCCACTTCAATCGGTGTCATTTCCTTTCCTCTGCCAGATTGTTCAACCTTTTGCCTCCAGGAAAGCTCAAAGCAGGGGGCAACAAAAAGTTAGGCACGGTGAGAAAACACGCACACCGTACTACCGCGCGCACAAGAGTCCATATGCGGTGCACTACTACCATCCCAGACACCCACAGGCAAGATCGTGATCGATCCGTCCGTCTGCTGGATCCAGGCATCCCAGTGATAGCTTATCACTTTTGGCTGGCTCTGCTCAATTTATCCATTTCCAGCTCGATGTGCAGTCTATAGCCGCAAAAGCGCCGCTTTCCGCCGGTCTAAAGCGCACGACGACGACAACAGAAGCAGGGCTGTCACACGACTCCGAGGCCTGTCCGTAGCGCGTGCGCGCGCGCGAGCTCTGATCACTCACTCACCCGATCGAGTCACCGTGTGCGTGCGTGGGTGCGTTGCGTGCGTGCAGCCACAGTCATGCATGCAACTATGCAAAGCGTCGCACGGCTCATCCCAAAGACACGACCGACCGACGGGGTCACCTCACCTTCTGCTTGGACTTTGCACGAGATTCCTTGTACCACCACGATGGCTGCGTTTTGTAGGGTGAGTACCTCCGCTTATTCCCCGGAGTAGGCAGTGAAAGGTTTCGCTTTGTGCTCTACGAGCAAGTTTAATAATACACCTTACTTGTTTTTTATAGCTTTCTTCCAGCCCATCCATACAATAGTTAGCTATTCACTATTAGTATATGGCTCACTTATCTCTCTTATAAAATTTATTGGTGTCTAAGTTGGCTGTAAGCTTACAACCTACTTCTCCTCTCTCTCCCCACTTCTCCTCCACATCAACATTTAGACAGTTTACAGCCCACCATAATACTTGCTCTACGGCCTTCTGCTACGTACTCGTACTCGCTCTCACTGTGGCACAACGTGTCCCCACAGCTGCCTACTATACCCTAGGCTGCTAGTCGCCCAGTCTACCGTTTGCGGCGACGTCGATATCGACCCGGTGTGCATGAGCTGTGCCGCGCAAACAGACGAGAATAATATCAAGCATTCTAGCTACGCGCGCGCCTGCTTCGCCGTTGTACATAGTAAACCATGCATGGAGTAGCATGCATGCGTGCCCCTGACGAGTCCGAACTTGCACGTACGTACGTTGTTACGTGCCATGAATTCGAACCTTGTAATGAAACACAACATTTTCTTAAACCGGCCGGCAACAGCACCGTTCTTTTTAATACCCTCCGATCCGGGTGTTCCTGGAATGGATGCTGTGTGTGGCTGTCGGTGTACACACGTCACAATATTCATTTCGATGGACATGTACAGGAAACCAACTTCGCATGAACTACTCGCCGTCATACCGGTAGTCGGTAGAGTGCGAGCAGCAACGAGGCCACCGATCTCCGGTACTGGCGTATATCGACGAGGACAAAACATATGTGAATCCTTTTGACGTTCGAGTTGCGCATATCAATCCAACGACACAACCAGAAAGTGGTTGTGGCTATCATCGGCGCACTGCTGATGATAAGCCGAAAACCACCAACTTTTTTGGTCGTCTCGTCTCAAATAAAGCAGCACTCTCGGCGTGTTCGGTCATCGTCACGGACGTACGTATGGTCATCAGGTGTACAGATAAAGGCGTAATAAAGCAGCGTGAAAACTGGAACTAACCGTGCGTGAAACTCCACTGATGCATCAATATCACGCCGATACGCATATATACGCCTTGGACCTCACAAGGACCAGAACAATTAACCAGTACTTTGACATTACATGGATGTCCACTATTATTAGGCTTTGTTTGGATGTTGTCGGATTCAACTCAATCCACATGTGTTGGAGTGGATTGTGGTGGAATTTAGTTTAAATTTCACTCCAATCCACTCCAACACATGTGGATTGATGCGAATCCGACTACATCCAAACAAGACCTTACTATGAGGAGCTCTACGAGGCCGGGCCCAACGGTTCTAACGTCGAAGCGCTCTTTCACGGCGTCGGGAATGAGTCCCGCCGGCAGCAGCGAATTGAAAGTGAGTCCCGTTAACCCTTATGTTGTACACCGTATTGTTGTGCTTATTCTGGATGTCTATCATGTGTGTAATATTGACATTTTCCAATTGTTTTTATTTTAAGTTCGATATTTTTTAGCGGCATGTTGGCCGGTGGATTCAAACTTTGTAATAATTGGCCTGAGTCGATATATGAAGCCGGATATAAAATATCTTTTATCTATAAAAAATATATAGGATATGGTCCAGCCCACGGCTGTAATAATATAATCGTGTAAACCTCATAGAGCGCCCGTCAAGTGTGTTGTGATGTATTAAACATTTCTATCTTAATTACAGAGAGATGTAAATATTTTGCGTATATTCTTTTTTTCTTTTTAGTCTCAAGACGACGTCACGAGGCGGACAGCGGCAGAAGCGCACAACGTGGTAAACCAGACGGGACAATCTGCGCTCGCGTGCATCGGCGCCGGCCCGTCAATTAGGTAGCCATCACCACTCAGTCGCGATCGCGTACGCATCGTCGTCGCACCAAGAGGACATCCACAACGACGTACGCCCTTAATTAATTTTCTTGTCTAGAATCATTTGCTACGACTAGGCTAGGGGGATGCATCTACATCATCAACTTAATTATTCACGTGTTTACCACTTTATTAGTTATAGCTACTAGTGCTTCCGTACTGTCCCAACCTTTGTTTTTTCTGTTCCAGTGTTCCCAATACTCACGAGGTCAATTTAGGAAAGAACAAAAAATATTATGATTGTTACTAGATACTATTATTTGTTTACAAATTTACAGCCCTGTTAATCATGCCATTTTTACGACACCGTTGGATAAAAATGAACGCCCTAGATGATTTTCAAAAGGTTTTCTAACCTTACCACATACACCAAAGCTGCCCTGCTGCCCCGGCTCTGCTACAATATTTTCACACTCCACTCCATATCCAACCACCACGTCTCCGATATGCCATCCCGTTGAGCCGTCCGTCCTCCACGCCACGGCCGTTGGTAATTGCCATCCCATCATCTAGAGGTCGATCGTCCACACAGCCCTTAGAGCAAGCCGTCGCCGGCGGCCTAGAGCTATCCCTCTACGGAGTACATCTAGAAGGCACCATTTTTGTCAAATCCGATCGCGGGTGGCAGAGCAAGAGGATGAGTGAGGAGTGCACACCTAAATCCTTATAGCTCGTGAGGCAAGGATTTCGCTAAATTAGTAGTACAACAATTAATAAGAAGAACAAAAAAAAAACACTCTATGCATGCAAAGCCACCAAGGATTCCGAGAGCTCGGTCGGCAGTGCCGAGCCCCGGGTTCACCACAAGTCACAGGATCTCCGTCTTTCTGGGGGAAAATGGCCGGGGTCCGTCAAGAAAACAGCTGGCACGGCCCATGATACGGTGCCACATGTGTCGGCGTGCTCGCTTTACCCGCAGGCCGCCGCAGGAGAAAACCAACACCGCCACCAACACTGTACTCCACTGCCGGTCGCGTCGTGTCGCTGGCTGCCCCCCTCCCGGCTCCCGGCTCCCGGCGTCCATAAATACGCGGCCGTGCACCACCCCAAACCCCCGCACCTCCCACCCGCTCCTCACTTGCCGTCTGCTGCTGCATTGCCTTGCCGCTCCGGCGACGCTCTAGGAGATCGATCATCGCCGGCGACGCTCCGCTACTTTGTTGAGAGAGGCAGAGAGAGAGAGAGTGCTAATCGCCGGCCGCGGCCACTTGTACTGGGAGTCTGTCCGGTAAATGACTGGAGGCCTTGCCGGCGGCGTCGTCGAGGTAGAGGTGCTGGGTCCGGTCTCGTTCTTCCCGACGTGCCTATCGTCGTCCCCGTCGCCGGAGAAGTTGCTGCGTGGTCGCACCGGAGGGTTTATCAAGGAAGGTACGCGTGTACGTATACATATGCTTATATATTAATTAATCTATCCGAGTTAGAGTATTAATCGAATCCTCACACAGTATTTCCTCAAAAAAAAAATTATCACACAGTTGCCATCAAGTTATCTGTCCGTCCTTTCTCCTTTGCGATACAACTAGTAGGTAGGAACGAAAGTATATAGTAAACTGATTTTGTAAGAGTACGCTTGTGTGCAACGTACATGCGCAAGGAACTCGTCAGTTACAGTCGCGCTACTAAACTGAAGTGATTTTGTTTGTTGGCGTGCATGGTAAAAGAAACAACCACCCTTACGTTTGCTGCTCTGCTGTGTGTGCACAACGTTCGACATCATTGTTATCGAGCCTAGCTATGCCTATATGGGCGTGCATGGTTTACACGATGCTTTGGCCGGACGGACAGGTAGCTGCTTCGTTTCTGGAGTCAGTAGTGTCTGATATGGATACGTGCAGACCAGATCATGCCAAAAGAGCCAGCTGACGGCGGCACATGATGACCGTCTCTGCTTGTTTTTACGCTAGTGCACTTCGGGAGCAGAAAAAGACATCTTCTGCATGCTCAGCTTTGTTATATAATTAATAGTTGTGTATCTAATTAGGAAGCGTTATGCATGTTTTTTTAATCTATTGTTACTTCATCCCTAACCGGAGATACTACATATCACAATCACAGGGTAAATCTTGCTGGCTAGCTCAAGGCTTCGTTAGGGAAAGGGCGAAAGGCTGCAGAAATTCCTGAAGAAGCTGCAGGGAATAAATTAAGCAACAAAAGGGTATCCTGTTAGAAATATGTACGTATTTCAGAACTCAGTTACAACTAGAACATTTTAATCGGAACACTTGCTGAGTTTCCACATCATGACAGTTGATACAAACTTCCATGCAGGACTGTTGTGTAACAGCATCCTAAATGAAATAGTTCAATACAGTACATAGTACAGCAACTAAAAAGATAGGCAGACAGCTGCATCTCATCTCATATGAACCGTGAACTAATAAGACTGATAAGGAGAGATTGTGAAAAACAAAAAAAAAAAAGTAGCATTGGAAATTCTGGTAACTAACTGTTGGTTTATTTTCTGAATAATTGATGACGCAGTCTACTGAACAAGGTTCAGAAAACTCACTGGACAAGCTGATGGATCCTACCACTATTGATTCGAAATGGACGTCTCCCATCACTGAAGATGGGTCCATGGACAGACGAGGAAACCCAGCTGTCAAGACAACCACCGGAGGATGGAGATCTGCCATCCTGCTGTTAGGTAAAAGCTATTTTTCTCAAAAAAAAGAAAGAAAGAAATGTTGTAAACATCTCACGTGATGCCGATTCCCTCTGTACATGACTACATAGTTACTAGATTCTGATATTGTAAAGAACTCCGGCATGGAACAGTTAATTCAACTGTGTAATTTATCACTGCAACCGTTTCCGTTTGCAAGCATATTCCCATGCATTGGCTGCCTCTGCCTGAGTTGAATGCAGTTCAGAATCAACAAGAACCCCTTCTTCGGCTGAATAGCAACAAACTCCAGAGTGAGGAGGGTTACTCCATCACTAATTCACTGGAAAAACATCCTAGTACTCTTCAGGTTTTCCACTAAGTTTTGCCCTCCCATCATCGCTTCACTCTGGCGTGATGCACAAACTCTGTTTTACATACATTCGAAACCTGACTAAGCTCAAACAGATGTCACAATATTGGTTCCGGGTCCGAAACCGCGGATCAGATGTACTGAGGGCTGAAACTGACAAGATCACGTCTGTTACTGATGCAGCTAACTATGGACTCGCGACGTGCGCCTTCTTCGGCGTCGGCGTGAACCTCGTGGTGTTCCTGCGCCGGGTGCTCCACCAGGGCAACGCCGAGGCGGCCAACAACATCAGCAAGTGGACAGGGACCGTCTACATCTTCTCCCTCATCGGCGCCTTCCTCAGCGACTCCTACTGGGGCCGTTACGTCACCTGCGCCATCTTTCAGATCATCTATGTGACGGTGCGATCATCTTCAGACACTGACCAACCCATCAGTCTCCTGTTTCTGTGATCCTTTTCTGTCGGTGCGCTGTTCTTACTTGCCTTTATTTGGTCAGGGCCTGGTGATCCTGTCGCTTGCGTCATGGTTCTTGTTGGTGAAGCCCTCCGGCTGCGGCGGCGTCAAGGTGCACTGCGACGAGCCGTCGGCGCCCGGCGTCGCGCTGTTCTACCTGTCCACCTACATGATCGCGTTCGGCAACGGAGGGTACCAGCCTTCCATCGCGACCTTCGGATCGGACCAGTTCGACGAGACGGACCCCAAGGAGGGGCGCTCCAAGGTCGCCTTCTTCAGCTACTTCTACCTGGCGCTCAACGTGGGGTCCCTGTTTTCCAACACGGTGCTGGTGTACTACGAGGACTCAGGGCGGTGGGTCATGGGGTTCTGGGTCTCGGCGGCCGCCGCCGCGCTGGCGCTCGTGCTCTTCTTGCTCGGCACGCCCAACTACCGGCACTTCAAGCCGAGCGGCAACCCGCTGACCCGCGTCGCGCAGGTGTTCGTCGCCGCGTTCCGCAAGTGGCACGCTGAGGTTCCCCGCGGCGAGCTCCTCCACGAGGTGGAAGGAGAGGACCCTAAGATCTCGGGCATCCGCAAGATCCTTCACAGCGACGAGCTCAGGTTCCTCGACAAAGCGGCGACGATCACCGAGGGGGAGAAGATGGAGAACCCGTGGAGGCTCTGCACGGTGACGCAGGTGGAGGAGGTGAAGTGCATCCTGAAGATGCTGCCCATCTGGCTGTGCACGATCGTGTACTCGGTGGTGTTCACCCAGATGGCGTCGCTGTTCGTGGAGCAGGGCGCCACCATGGACACCAACATCGGGTCGTTCCACTTCCCCGCAGCGAGCATGTCGCTGTTCGACGTCCTCAGCGTGCTGGCGTTCATCGCCATCTACCGGCGGGTCCTGGTGCCCGTCATGGCGCGGCTGTCGGGCAACCCGCAGGGCCTGACGGAGCTGCAGCGCATGGGCGTCGGGCTCGTGATCGGCATGGCGGCGATGGTGGTGGCGGGCGTGGTGGAGGTGGAGCGGCTGAAGCGCGTGGCAGCCCCGGACCAGCCGAGCTCCCTGAGCGTGCTGTGGCAGGTGCCGCAGTACGCGCTGATCGGGGCGTCGGAGGTGTTCATGTACGTGGGGCAGCTGGAGTTCTTCAACGGGCAGGCGCCCGACGGCGTCAAGAGCTTCGGCAGCGCGCTGTGCATGGCGTCCATCTCGCTGGGGAACTACGTGAGCATCATGCTGGTGAGCGTGGTCACAAGCCTCACCGCCGGGGAGAAGCGTCCGGGGTGGATCCCTGGGAACCTCAACTCCGGCCACCTGGACAGGTTCTACTTCCTCCTCGCAGCGCTCTCGCTCGTCGACCTCGCCGTCTACATCGCCTGTGCCATGTGGTACAAGGGCATCAAGCTTGACGGCGGCGACGGCGATGACAGTAGAAAGGTCTCTGCGCATGTCTAGCCACTGGGCCTGGGCCTTTAGTTCTTTCTGGTTCAGAGACGTGCCGGGCTGGCCGTATATATAGAAAATAAAAGGAATGTCAAAGAAGCTGCTTGTAAACCATCCGCTCAGTATTGGACGGCCCATGCTGTTCTGCATCTTTGGTCAGAGCAGAGGCTCCAAGTAACTTCATGTGAAGTACTAATGCTAGTATATGTATGTATTTATGTATATGGATGTCGGCTGAACTTGCTTGTAACCATCCTCTCAATAGACAAGTTGTGATCGATCCAAAACTCCAAATGGAAGCAAAGCTGCCTGATCCATGTCAGATTGTCATCTTCGTGTGTAGTAAGTCACTACTGCAAATCTACAATGCATGTTTTTCTCATGGTTACCCGCACTCGCGACGCGTCATCGTTCTTAGCAGAGCTGAGCATCGTCACAGCCGGCGTGGGGTCTATGGTGACACATGCAGAGCAAGGGCGGATTCAGAGAGGGTTGCAGCGTGAGCTCTCCAGTCCCCCTACAAACATGAATGCAATGGATCTCTCATAGGTCTCCCTACAAGTTTTGGACATCGATAAACTGATGGAAGTAGAAGAAAAAGAAAAAGAGGAAGTGAGGCCAAGAAAGAGGAAGAAGAGCAAGAATAGAAGAGAATAAAAGATGGACGAGCCCTTCTAGTATTGTTAGGCTGTGTTTGTGTCACGACGCTAACTCTATTTGGATTACTGGAGTTTAATACTTAGAACCTGTTTGGCACAACTGAACTTACTAGTAAAGTTGTTTTTTTAGAAAATAACTTTATAAGCAACTTTCTAGATGAAGATGAGTTATTTTTGAAAAAGTATTTGGTAAAATAGCTTCACCAACTACTTCTTACATAGATGAGAGAGGAAAATGAGGGAGAGAGAGCTACAATAAGCTATTTTTTAGCTTCATCTTAACTCATGTCTTTGTGAGAGGAGAAAAAAAACAACTTCACCTATAAAGCTGTTTTAGAAACAAGTGTTTGACAAAAAAAATACCAAATAGGCCCTTAGAATTGGAGATTTGGATACACACGAGATGAATTTCGCCGAGTTCTTCCGACACAGCTGCCCAGGTTCAAACTTCCTAGTTCATCCTTCTTCACGCCCTTCTTCACGCCTAATGAAATAGTGCGATGCTAAAGAACTTTGACAGTCACTTGAAATGAAGAAGTTTTTTTTTCTTTTTTTTTCTCGAATACGCAAAAGATTTGTTTATCTTTGTATTTAAGAAGAAGATATTTTTACAACCACACGGGCATGCTAGGGATGAAACAAATATACAAAAGACGTAGCCTCCCTAGCCTGATTACACGTAGCGATTACTCACAGACTAAATCTCCTAGGTGGCACTTGGAATAAAGAAGTTGAATCAAGTATCTCAACATTGACCTGATGAGGGCTGCCGACAGCAAGTGTAAGCTGAGATACATGAAACACTCAATGCGACAAGCCGATGGAAGTTGTAGTTTATAAGCCACACACCTAATATTTTGAAGAACAAGGAATTGGTCGAAATCTCTGAAAGAGAGCTTGTAATTGGCACAAGGAGCCACAGTGGTCTGAACAAAAGGTTACAGCTTCAAAATAGACTTGATCTCCAACTTCAAAATGACATTTAGTACGATTTTTATCAGCCTGCCTAGTGCTTTTGACGCCGTTGGACACTTTCTAACCGCAACTGTAACAGTTTGGTCATCATGGCTCTTTCCTGTAGCCAAGTTGCTAGATCAGGAATGGCACAAGCTTCAACAAGATCAATGCCAAAGAATGTTGGTGGATGACCATACAAGACTTCAAAAAGAGTTGTATTCAGGCTGGAGTTGTAGCTGGTGGTGTTACACAAGAATTCGCCTAGAGATAGCCAAGCTCTCCACTTGTGAGGACAAGAGTTAACAAAAGCAGCAAAGATAAACATGTGGGTCTTAGGCCCCACATCAAAAGCGAACCTAAAACTAAAAGCTCATATTCGCATTATAAATTTTTAGCAAAACTAGATAAAATTTGCTAGATATGATATAATGTAATAGAAAGTTCTATCATGCCAATAACCATAGAAAGATAATCATGTGGGTCTCATACGAAGCTCACGTATTATAAGACGTCTTAGCTTTTCGTGATACATAAGTTTTGTTATGCACTAATATACACTATGCCTAGATACATACTAAAAATAATGTATCTAAAAAAACCAAAATATCTTATAATTTGAAATAGAGGTAGTACATTGCAATGACTCAAACCCATTTCTACACTATATGATATATAGAAAACCGAACACTAACCCATGGGTTCAACCTATTCATCAATCTCCAAACAAAAAGAAGAACTCAATCTAACCACAACCCAATTTTCTATTAAACCTAACCTAATCCAACCTGACCCATTGATAAAATTGACTCATTTTCACTCATCTAAAGTGCACCAACTTAATAATCTAATATATTAGCAGGTCTAGAAAGAAAAAGTAATTTAGGTCACGAGGACACACCAAGGCATTAGGCATTGACATAGCTTCTGTAATCCATATCCTCACTTACCACTCCTATCTCCTCTCCGACACGAACCTTGCGGACACTGGAGCCGCCATCTCACAGCCACCGACGCCACCACCACCACCCCTCTTCCTCGTCGCACCACGGTCGCCGCCCCTCTTCTCCTTGTCTCTCAAGATTTGTCCCTCTTCTCGCCAGGACCGTGCTTGAGCTCGCCCATGGCAACGGCGCGGGTGTTGTTGGCTCCTCCCTCCTCGTGCCATGCCTTCCCCCGCGAGCGGCGCCACCTCCGCCTCTGTGCTAGCCCACGAGCAACGCCACATCCTTCTCCATGCTCGCCCACGACCAGCGCCACCTCCTCCTCCGTCGAGCTGGGCGACCATCACTACTTCCTCCCCCTACTCCTCTCCCCTCGCCCATGCGTCTCTTCCTCCCTTGCCCGTGCATGAGAAGGAGGCACGCATCAGCACGCTAGGTGTCACCGTGTACTCGAGCAAGGAAAGGACTTGTGCGGCAACACCAGGTCAAGCAAGTCAGGTGCACCACCCGATGGCCCTCCCGCTCGAGCTCGCCCTCCCGCACTTGACCTCCATGGGTGAACTCACCCATACCCATGACTACAACCATGAACGGTGTGTTTTATCTATTCATTGAAATGACTAAAAGAAGAGAATAGGTGGTAACTTCACCATAAGCTGTCCAAGGTGACCATATAATTATGTGCAGGTAAATAAATAAAAATCTCTATCAAGTTTGACTCTGCTAGGAAATGAAACAAACAACAAGCATTGGACCTGTTGGGCCTAGCCCTTGGCAGCCTGGCTCTCCTCGTCCGGCCCAGTCTAAGAGCGTGCAGGAAACAAACACGCACCCGCAGCGCCCTGCGCGCCAACAGCAAGTCTTGTTGTATGGAGGTCACGGATGTACTCCTGGACATCTGTCGTCATAAGCGCTTTTTCTTTATTGTGCTTCAATTTGTTCATCTTTGAACTTTACCTGAATTTGCAGAGTACTTCATGCATTCTAAATTATAAGACATTTTAAGAATTTTGGAGAGTGAAAGCATCTAAATTTGATCAAAATTATAAAAAAAATTATAATAATTTATAACATCAAATAGATACATTGTCAAAATATAATTAATAAAAAATCTAATAATACTTAGTTATTATCATAAATATTATTACTTATCATATAAATTTGGTAAAATTTAATATATTTTTTAAAAATCTTAAAATAACTTATAATTTAAGATGTAGAGAGGAGTAGCTTATTTTGTGACTCACGAGGGTCAATAGCTGTATATTGCAGTGTGGGGTTCCACCACTACCTGATCTGCTCGTTTGATCCAGTTCGAGACACGCCATCACGTGCTTACGGCTGCCGTCACGTCGAGGCGCCTAACTGGCTAACTCTGCATTGCGTAATACGGAGTACACGCTATATAGCGCCTTTAATGTTCAAGAGATCTAGTTTATTCCATATATCTATTTTTATATTACACGTCGTACCCACGTACCGTCCTGTTCTGCTCAGCTCGTCCCCGGAATGTTTGACTCGCTCCTCCAAATCACATATCAAATCAAATCAAATCGTTTTAAATCCGAATTAAAAAAAAGAAAATATCAAGCTAAATCTAATGAAATTGCGAAAAAAAAATCAAATACACAGATATCAACGTACCACCCCGCCCTGCTCAGCTCATCCCTGGAATTTTTTACTCGCTCCTCCAAAACAGAATCGGATATCAAATCAAATTGTTCTAAATCCGATTCGAAAAAAGTAAATATCAAGCCAAATCAAATGAAATTAGAAAAAATATAATCAAATACGCAACATACCATCCCGCCTTGCTCAGCTCGCCTCCTGATTTTTTTTGCCTCGCTCCTGCAAATCAGAATCGGATATCAAATCAAATCATTCTAAATCTAAATCGGAAAAAATAAAATGAAATATCAAGCCAAAACAAGTGAAATTGAAAAAAATATAATCAAATACGCAGGGTATCGTCATACTGTTCCACCTTGTTTAGCTTGTCCCCAGAATTTTTGACTCGCTCCTCCAAATCTCGCATATCAAATCAAATCGTTCTAAATCTGAATCGGAATAAAAAAAAAGAAAAATATCAAGCCAAACCAAACCAAATCGGAAAAATATAATCAAGTGCGTAGGGTATCATCGTATCGTCCCGCCCTGCTCAGCTTGTCCTTGAAATTTTTGACTCGCTCCTCCAAATCAGAATCAGATATCAAATTAAATTAAATTATTCTAAATCTGTATTGAAAAAAATAATATCAAGCCAAATCAAATTAAATCGAGAAAATATAATCAAATACACAGGATATCATTTTACTGTCCTGGCCAGCTTAGCTCGCCTCTAGATTTTTTTTTGTCTCACCTCCATCATCTCTGGCTAGGCCCCACACACACCCACATAGCGGAGGTGGGAGTGGGTCCACGCTCATGCGCACATAGAGGAGGCCTGGGTCCAAACATCGCCATTATGGCCGTGGCCATTCTCCACCTCGCCGTCACAATCGTGCCCAAAGCTTCGCCTTGACGTCCGGGCCTTCTTTGACATGCGCAGTCATGGGCTCCTGCCTATACGGCTTAGTTTGTTTGTCTCATAAGTCGTACTTTTTATATTAGCCAGCAGTGTTTTTTCTCTTATAATAAATCATTCAATCATAACTTTTCAGACCAACGAACAAGCTCGGAGTGAAATTTTGGGATAGTGCTCGCAACAATTCCTTAGAGGTGGTTTGATGAAGCTCAAAAACAGCTCTCGGAGCTATACCAAGCACATCCTTCCTTGTCATTCACGCTTTGTAATTTATCTTTCTCTTTCTCTTTTTTCTAAATACATCTCTATTGCTCCTTTTTCGTTTTACGTGCACTACACAATTTACCCTGCACTTTAATTCCCATGTCCAGACCTATAAATCTATTAAGAGACAGATGGAGTAGGTGACTTAGATTCATGAGTCATGTTGATACGAGTTGAAAGTTTGTACAGAGTCTGACTCGAAGAAGTGCCCAGCGATGCTGCAATTCGATTCCAGTAGACATTGGAACAAATAAGCCTCCGAGTCACAAATTATTTAGATGACCACGCTACAAGGTATATGCTTAGTTGCGGTACACGAACACTATTACTAGGTAAAATTAAATCTCGAAGGAAAAAGATGACGATCAATCAAGCGGCATTTTCTTTTGTGAACCAATCGTTTCACAAGAGAACTCACAGTACGTCGATGTCCATCGGATGCGAGCCACGGAGCACGGACAGCCACCGTGAAATCGCTAGCGAAGAGTACAACCAAAAGAAATAAATAAATGTCTAGCAGCACAGCTCACGTAGGTCGATCACGATGACAGACACAACAGGTTTCATGGAGAGACATGCGAGCTGATCGACAAACATATCGCAAACGTTGAGTTTTTTTATATTTCTCCGTTGCCCACATACGCAAATCGCTTGCTTGCATGCGCTTCTTGGGGATGCCCCTCAGTGCGTCCCATCTGGCCCCTTTTAAATAGCGCCTCTCCCCCTGCAAATCTTGAGCACACCACCACTCGTTTTCCTGTCCGGAACAGGAGAAAAGGGGAGCGAGGCGACTAGGCGAGGCGCGGTGTCCGCCCGATCAGCTCCGTCCCGTCCCGACAGCAAAATGGGTGCCGGTGGCAAGATGACTGAGCAGGAGAGGGAGAAGCAGGAGCAGCAGCTCGCCCGCGGTGCTTCAACAATGCAGCGCTCACCGGTGGAGAAGCCTCCGTTCACGGTGGGTCAGATCAAGAAGGCCATCCCTCCACACTGCTTCCAGCGCTCAGTGTTGAAGTCCTTCTCCTACGTGGTCCGTGACCTCGTCATTGCCGCGGCGCTCCTGTACTTCGCGCTGGCCATCATACCGGCGCTCCCAAGCCCGCTGCACTACGCCGCCTGGCCGCTCTACTGGATCGCCCAGGGGTGCGTGTGCTTCGCCATGTGGGTCATCGCGCACGAGTGCGGCCACCACGCCTTCTCCGACTACCAGCTCCTGGACGACATCGTGGGCCTGGTGCTGCACTCCTCGCTGATGGTGCCCTACTTCTCGTGGAAGTACAGCCACCGCCGCCACCACTCCAACACCGGCTCCCTGGAGCGCGACGAGGTGTTCGTGCCAAAGACGAAGGGGGCGCTGGCGTGGTACGCCCCGTACGTGTACAACAACCCCGTCGGGCGGCTGGTGCACATCGTCGTGCAGCTCACCCTCGGGTGGCCGCTGTACCTGGCCACCAACGTGTCGGGACGCCCGTACCCGCGCTTCGCCTGCCACTACGACCCCTACGGCCCGATCTACAACGACCGGGAGCGCGCGCAGATCTTCGTCTCGGACGCCGGCGTCATGGCCGTCTCGTTCGGGCTGTACAAGCTGGCGGCGACCTTGGGGTTCTGGTGGGTGGTGCGCGTCTACGCCGTGCCGCTGCTGATCGTGAACGTGTGGCTGGTTCTCGTCACGTACCTGCACCACACCCACCCGGCGCTCCCCCACTACGACTCGAGGGAGTGGGACTGGCTGCGCGGCGCGCTGTCCACCGTGGACCGCGACTACGGCGTCTTCAACCGTTTTTTCCACAACATCACCGACACACACGTCGTGCACCACCTCTTCTCCACGCTGCCGCACTTCCACGCCACGGAGGCTACCAAGGCGATCAAGCCCATCCTCGGCGAGTACTACCAGTTCGACCCCACTCCCATCGCCAAGGCGACCTGGCGCGAAGCCAGGGAGTGCATCTTTGTCGAGCCCGAGGAAGGCAGGGGCGTCTTCTGGTACAACAAGTTCTAGCTGCTTGATGCGCGGAACTCAGGATTGAGGTGATCGTCCATACTTTCACCGGATTGGGAGAAGAAATCAGGAAGAGAAGGCGGTAAAAATGTTGTACCGAGTGTCCATCCACCGATACATGGTTATAGTCATCACTCTTCAATCTTTTTTTTTCAAAAGGCGGCAACAAACTTTTGCCGGATTTTTATTTGATAAGGAAAACGAAAATAAATGGATTTACAGTCTTACAAAAATGAGTCTGAGCTCGCTTCCACTTTGGCACCTAGGACAACCCCTCTACTTTGAAAACGACCAAAAAAAAAACTTGAGGAAACTAAGGCCTTGTTTAGATGGAGGGTGAAAAAATTTTGGGTGTCACATTGAATGTTTTATAGGATGTCGGAAGGGGTATTCGGATACTAATAAAAAAACTAATTACATAACTCGTCTGGAAATTGTGAGACAAATTTATTAAGCCTAATTAATCCATCATTATTATATATAGGTTACTGTAGCACTTAAGGCTAATTATGAACTAACTAATCTTAAAAGATTCGTCTCATGATTTTCAACCTAACTGTGTAATTAGTTTATTTTTATATATATATTTAATACTTCATGTATGTGTCTAAACATTCGATATGATGGGTGAAAAGTTTTTGGTATGGGAACTAAACAAAGCCTAAATAAACACACCACCTGAAGTACTAGCGAGAAAACCTGAATGGGAGGGGAAAAAAAAAGAAGACCACTGCAACTAACTGCTTCAAGGATTTGGCCACGTGGCTAGTTGGGTTTGATTTCTTCCTTGCACGAGAAGGCTACCTCTCTTTGTTACAAGCCTTTGTTTTGAGAGGTTATCCTATTTCTTTCTTTTCATGGTTCTACCAAAAATATATTTCGATTCTATCAAATCTTTTTTTTTGAAAAAAAAATACATACATACATGATGCACCCAGGTTCGATACATGGATACTCCCTCTGTATCATTTAAAAACGTTGTTATGGCCTCTCCCCTCAATTGCAATACAGACGTGAATGTCCTTGCCTCTTTGATCGCCGCACTATGCACTCGTAGCCTCAATCTCCATCCACGCCGTTCCCACTCGCCTCTCGTGCGTAGTCTGCGCTCGCCACTCACCTCTCGTTTCCCATCCGTGTCTGCTCGCCACGTCCGTTTCTTAAGCCCTAACCACGGCCGGAGATGTGAAGTGAATGGAAACGTACTGCTAGCAAGCTTCTGAATGGAAATATAGATGCTAGCTAGCTTGCCTCTTTCCCCATTTGCGACCGTTTCTCGCTACTCGCCGCTCACCTCTCACGTCCACTGCTCGTGCTCACCGCGATCGTCGCTCGCACTCACCGCGGTCGCAGCTCGTGCTCACTGCTCACTTTCCATGGCTGCGGTGTCGGTGGGCTCGATGGATGCGGTGCGGGAGCAGATAGGGAAAACTCTACCCTAATTAATTATTCTTTGATATGCTAAATGTTGTTATAAACTTCATTTTTTTCTAGTATAAGTCAATCTGCTGCCACGTGGACAACTCGACAACATCTACGGTCCTCGTTCTGTGATTGGCTGGGCTCTGTCGCCCGCACCCTGCCGTCATCGGCCCAGCCGTGCTCGCTGGTGGTCCTCCCCAGGAGATGGGTCCGCGCGACGATGCCAGGCCTACCAGTCCCAAGGAGTTTGGTCGGCCGTTGCTTCAACTGGTTCGCAATGCATGTCGCTGCCTCCTGTCGTGGGCTGATTTTTCCTCAAACTGCATTTCGTGGGCTGATTTTTCTGTGTACTAGTACTGTGTTCATCCGCTATTCCGTTGTGTATATTGGCCATAAGTGATAAATCTACGAACTCAGAGATAGTTCCTGGGTCATGTTGTAGTCAATGTCTGCATTCCACCTATCGTTTTGCAGTGCCTCGGCCACTGACCGATTTTTTCTTTTGTTGTGCCATACCCTCCGAAAGAATAAAAAATTTTATTTTTCAAGAAGTCAAATAATTTAAACTTTAACTAATTTCTATAAAAAAGTATCTAACATTCATAATAAAAAATAAGTATTATTAGATTAAAATATACTTTTATAATAAATTTATTTAGAGACATAAATACTAATATTATTTACTATAAATTTGATCAAACTTATGTCAGTTCAACTGACACGGATTCTATAATTGCATTCTTTGTTACGTGTAGGATCTTGCAGATATCGTATTCGTTCACTTATTTTACAAACCGTATTTTTTCTACCAATCAATAGTATGAACAATACTTTCACCTGTAACTATTTAGAAACAGGCTCATCGTGACGCATCGTGACGACCAGAAGGAAGCCTTTTTGGACATTCCCCAACTGCACAAGGGCTGCTGCAGTGATGATCATCTTATCACAATCTCATCCACAGGGCAGCTGCATACGGCATACCTTTCCAAAGGTCTGTCTTCTTTTTTTTTTTGACCAACTGAACCTGATCCATCTGATTCTCAATGCCTGGGGAGAAGAGCTCCATGTCAAGAATGCCCAGCCCCAGACCTCCCGTGGTGTTGGCATGCATAATTTGGTCTATGCTGCCTTGTAGTATCTCAAAGTCCAGATCTAAATTAGAAACCATATAAACTATGTTGCAAAGATTATAGAAACCGGATCTAAGTTAGAAACCATATCTACAAGAGAACCAAGACATAAAGAAATATAATTGGTAGAGAATGAACTCCATCCGTCCACGAAAGAGTAAATTTCTAGAGTTGTTCTAAGTCAAACTTTTTAAATTTTGACCAAATTTCTAGAAAAAAATACTAAGATTTATGGTATCAAATTAGTACTATTAGATTCATCATATAATATATTTTCATATGATGTGCATTTTATGTCATAGATGTTGTTACTCTTTTCTATAAAGTTAGACAAACTTAAAAAAAATTGACTGACACGGATTCTAGGAATTGACGGAGGGAGTATAGAAACTATGTTTAGTTTATAGCAACTATATTTGCTATTGTCCATAGCAACACACGGGTAATAGCCTGGTACCCAGCCTCTCAGTATTTGACATCGAATTCGTAAGCATTTCAAAATGTAATCCAGGACACGCCAATTCTTTCAATCCGAGAGATTCGGTACCGAGAGTCCGAGACAGTGCATCGACGCCGAGCAACCACTGCTCGCTGTCGCTGGACAGCTGAGGCCTCAGGGACCGCGTGCGTCCTGCCTGCGCGCCGCTGCAGCGCTGCTCCCGCTCGCGGCTCGCTTGTCTGAGCAGCACCGCTTGCGCACTCTGCAGTCTTCATGGCGCCACCTTGCCACCTTGGCCGCCTCGCACCGCCCTCGCCGTCGTCTGCAACCCGTCAGTCCCCGCCGCGCCATCACTCTGAGCAGACCATCGTCACACGCGGCGTGGCCGGTGGTGACACCTGCAGAGCATGCTCGCCACTTGTCAGTTCTTTCAGCAAGCTGCCAGCACCGAGCTCGCTTGTTTGCTTGTTGCTAGTATGGGTATGGCAGACATCAGGCGACAAGAGTTGTAGGAGCCATGTACATAGATGGGTATCTTTCTTTCGGTTCTTGGAACTTGATTCACAGGTGGATGTCTCCAAGATGGTTGGTAGTGCTGGCGCATGCATTTCGATCATCAGAGTAGTATGCAACATCGCCTGTAACTGAATGAAGCATACGTACCAAGGCGTTTTCTGTTGCCTTTATGGATGACCTCTTCGAGTCCCTGTGAGGACAGTGACGTCTAAGTTAGTTTGGATGCTCAAGTTGAAGATGAAGGAACAATGGAACACGGTTGGTAATCACACATCATCACGAGCACGATGAAGTTAGCAGAGCAACCTGAAATGGAGTGAGAGACTAGAGACCGGTGAAGGCCAGAGTGCGCGGCCCAGTATTTCAGCCCACTGGAGGGGGAGGGGGGCAGAAATCAAAACTGAAATTGAGCGCTGCGCGTTTGAAACGACAGCAGATGAGCAGACAGAATGAAGAGTCTCCAAATCTGACAGTTATTCAGCAGTGTGTTTTTATAAATATATAAATAATAAATTAACTTTGTGTCTAATGATCTATAGTTTTTATGAATTCAAAAAGAAATATGCTGTAGTTTAGTTTAGAGCAACAACACAGTGCATGTCTGCATTGCCTGGCTCAAAGATAAGACTCGCACTACAGTGAAATGCTCCGGCACACAAATTGATGGTGAATCCAACTAAACTGTTTCCTCCCTCTCAAAATAACTACTCCTCTGTTCCTAAATTTATGTTGCGACCATTGTTTGTATATCAATAAGTTTGTCTAAATTTATAAAAAATATTAACAATATTTATATCTTCAAATAAATTTATTATCAAAATAGATTTGATAATCTATCTAATAATTCTAATTATATACCATAAATACTAATATTGTTTTATATATATTTAGTCAATGTTTTTTCTTGAAAAGCGAAAACAACAATTAAAAGGGACGGAGGAAGTACACATCAAGCTATTTGAGATACCAAATTTTATTGTATTTTAACCAAATCTATATAATATATATATATATAGTGTAATAAGTAACAAGTATCATTAAATTGATATTAGATATATTTTGTAATAAACATATTATTTTAATGTGACCGGAGGGAGATTGCTCCCAACCTTAAAACATATTATATAGCCCAAAACGACTTGATATAAATTTACAAAAGTTTACGAAGAAACTACAAAAACACCGAACAAACCTAGCATTAGGGCGAAAAGTGGCAAAACCACAAAAACACAGCGGAAAGCAAGGACTACCACACGCAAGACACGAAAGCTCTTTGACGATACCCCTAGGGAGGTGAATGACGTCAGAACACAATCATCGTCAGCCAAGTAGAAGCTTGGCAAGGCTTTTGCCTGAGCCTTGTGCCGATGGAGAGCTACAATGAATGGCCCATGGGAAGAAGCGGCTAAATGTTCTTCAACAACACCTTTAAGAAGGAAAATCTTGTCACTAGCCTAGACATGATCTAAGTTGAACTTTAGCCCAGAACCTTTACAAGTGTTCTTGCCGATCGTCACCATATGTCACCCGGAGACGTTCGGACTCGCCCGCGACGACGGGAGGCGCGCACCGGTAGTGCCAGTTGTCACCACACGCCATGGAGCCCTATGGACTCGCTCATGACGTCGGGAGCAGTGCACTGGCAGTGCCAGTCGCCACCACACGTCGTAGAGACGTTCAAACTCGCCCGCGACAACGGGAGGCGCGCACTGGTGCTACTAGTCGCCGCCACACGTCACGAAGCCGTTCGGACTCGCCCGCGACAATGGGAGGCACGCACTGACGCCGCCCATCGCCGCCGCACGCCGCGGAGCTGTTCGGACTCGCCCGCGACACCCGGAGGCGCGCACCGGCAGTGCCAGTCACCGCCACATGCCACAGAGCCGTTCGGACTCGTCCGCGACAACAGGAGGCGCGCACCGGTAGAGTCAGTCGCCACCACACGTCGCTGAGGCACGCACCGACACCGACCAGGAGGTCTCTTGGTGAAGAGACGTTGATGCCAGCCATCGCCACACGGGGACGGTGGACTATGACCGAGGTAGAAGAGCGGGCCGCCGCTGCACGAGAATGGCATGTCCGCCCACCCAACCCGCTCATGCAGCAGCAGCAACATCCGCGCCGTGGTCCTCCCTTATCGTGGAACGCCGGCTCCCCTCGTCTCTAGGTAGACCCTCCGTCGTGCATGGCGGCTCGCCACACACCGTCATGGCCGCCTGAAAGGATCAAGATGCCCAAGAGGGGGGGGGTGAATTGGGCTTCTCTAAAAATTTAAGCAACCTATAAGCTCCAATTCAACCCCTTGTGCCTAGTGTGACTTAGAGAGCTACCGGATAAAA
>Ga0182004_10000639_pt1 | contig 22504 bp, 23 predicted proteins | sample Sormic07211540_1_FD_120479 | JGI IMG/M metagenome (GOLD analysis project Ga0182004, IMG submission 120479) | Endophyte microbial communities from Sorghum bicolor roots, Mead, Nebraska, USA - 072115-40_1 MetaG | ecosystem: Host-associated > Plants > Roots > Unclassified | place: USA: Nebraska...
AAAAACTGGAGTTTGTGGAGTACCTCTTTAGGTGCTCTCACAACTCCACCCTTTTTCCTCGAACTGAGTCCGTGGAGCTGAAACCGTTTGGCTCAAAAACGTGGAGCGAAGCTGAAAAACGTGAAGCAGAGTTTGTGGAGCAGTCCCAAACACATAATAAGAGCCTGTTTGGGAGGGCTCTGGCCGACTCTAGCTCCAACATCGTGTAGAAACTTGATTACAATGTTGTTGTCAGGGGGCAGGCCAGCCGGCCGGAGCTCTCCCAAACGGGACAGCTCGGTGCTCCCTAGCATCAGTGACGTGATCCTAAGCTCATCTAGGAGTACTATTTGGCAGCCGCTTGTGCAGGAGTAGGTAGGATGTCCTCCCAAGGACTAGAAAATCTGAAGATGCCCATGTTGTCTTGGTCCTGTGGACTGGTGTACGTAGGCACTAGGCAGGATCGCAGTAGTCGTAGGCTGATTCTGTACGCCGCACGCACGTACGACTAGCGGATGTACAATACTATTCCGCGGCGTGAAGAGCGGCAATCAACGGGAGGCGTATTATGTTTTTCTAATCTAATAACACTATAATAGTTCAGATAGGCTTGACGGCGCCGTCCGCTTAACATTCTCTGCACAAATCTCACAGCGGCGGGCGGTCACAGGCTTTCGTATTTTTCTGATAGGGATTTTCTTTTCAAGCCCTCAACTTAACAGACGTGTTCATATTTTTCTAAATTTATTTTAGAAAATTTTTGATGTTTTTCTTTTAGTTGTAGGCGACGTGCATACTATGAGTGTCTATGTATGTATTGTGATTCTAAGCTAATGTTTAACCCTTTCGTCAATCTAAACGTGTGACAGTAGCTCGGATGGTTGGGTTCTTTTTTGTGGCAAAACATGTCTATCGGGTTCAAATTCTTGACATAATGCAGGTGAATTTATTACTTTGTCAATCTCAAAATCTACCAGTTGAGTCGATGCAGATGCTTGTATTTTATTGGATTTATTTCGATGTCTTCGTCAGTATTGAGATTGCCGGCTTATATAATAGTGAAAACTGAAAAGGTACATGTCTATGTTTATAGGCATAAGAATATGTATGTGTGGATGTCTATGATGTAATCCGAAAAAAAAATGATTCTTAGTGCAAGTGATCAGCCAGCCCATAGACTCCCCGTCGTAATCCGTGGCGTGATGTCCGCTAGCATTTTTCGTGTCGCGGAGGCCCGACAGCCGGCACCGAGCCCACGAGGCCGTTGGTCGGTCTGCCCGCCGCCCCGAGAACGAGGCTGCTGGGCTCAGCTGGCCCTGCCCCCTTCCAGGCTGCGAGCGCGAGCCTCAAGCCTTGTTTTGTAATGGGTGAAAAGTTTTAAATATATTAATTGGTAATTATTATTTAACTATAAATTAATTAGATTTAAAAATTTTATCTAGTAAATTACAGGTAAAATATTTAATTAGTTATTTTTTATTTATATTAATACTGTTGTAAAATTTAATGTAATGAAGAATTTTTTTAAAAAAATTGATTTTTGGGTATGGCGCGGAGACAACAGGTTCCGGCTGTGTCCCGGGCGCGGCAGACCTTTTCCGCGGCAGGCGTCCGAGCCGGCTGGCAGTACGGCACCGCACCATGCCGTGGCGCGCTGTGAGCCTGTGACCGTTGGTTCTCACATTTATAGGCTGGTTTAGATCTTCTTCTTTTTTTTATTTTGATATTGGATTATTTTTATTTGTATTTGATAATTATTATCCAACTATATATTAATTATATTTAAAATATTTATCTTACAAATTATAGGAAAAACATACAATTAGTTATTTTTTAATCTATATTTATTGGTTCATGCATGTGCCACGAGATTTAATGTGACGAAAAATCTTTAAATTTTTTTTATTCTTTTGGCTGAATTAATCGAGGCCTAAATCAGCCTGTGTGTATCGTGTAGTGCACAAGCAGGCCGTAGCGCTCACTCAATATAGGCACTATTTTTTTAAAAATTCTTATCACATCGAATCTTGAGTATATATATATATATAACATTAAATATAGATAAAAAATAATTAATTGTATAATTTATTTATAATTTACGAGACAAGTTTTTTAATTTTAATTAGTCTATGATTAGACAGTATTTGTCAAATAGAAATGAAAATACTATAGTGTTTATTTTGCAAAAAATTGCAACTAAACAAGACCTATGTATAAAAGGGAACTAAAGCCGCAGCCAACGAGCTAAGACCTATATATATATAAGGGAACTAAAGCCGCAGTCAACGAGCTAAGGCCCTATTTAGATTGGAGATGAAAAAATTTTAGGTATCACATCGGATATATCAGAAGGATGTCAGGACAGGGTTTTAGAAACTAATAAGAAAACAAATTACATAGCTCGTCTAGAAACTGCAAGACAAATCTATTAAGTATAATTAATCTGTCATTAGCACATGTAGGTTACTGTAGCACTTAAGGCTAATCATAGACTAACTCGGCTTAAAAGATTCGTCTCGCGATTTTCAACCAAACTGTGTAATTAGTTTATTTTTTTATCCACATTTAATGTTCCATACATGTGTCTAAAGATTCGATGGGATGGATGAAACTTTTTTTGGATAAGTAACTAAACAGGGCCTAAGGTTGCATTTGGTTAGAGAAGTTAAACTTTAACAAGTACTATCGTATTTTTGTTTTATTTGATAATTAATGTTCAATTATGAATTAATTACTAATTAGGCTCAAAAATTTGTATCGCAAATTATTCTCTAGCTGTGTTTTTAGTTTTATAAATAGTCTATATTTAATATATCATGCATGTGTCTAAATACTTGATGTAACGTGAGTTAAATTTTACCAAGAGCCTGCAGCATTTTCATTTTATTTGACAATTAGTGTCCAATTATGAACTAATTAGGCTTAAAAGATTCATCTCGTAAATTATTCTCAAGCTGCTGTTTTAGTTTTGTAAATAGCATATATATTTAGTACTTCGTCCAAACATTGAATATGATGGGTGATAAAAAAAATTATCCAAAACCAAACATGGCCTCAAACTATCCGCCGCCTCTTAGGGCACACAACGCCCGTCTTTACCCCATCTCGCAGACGTCTTTTTTTCAGAAAAGTCCTCGGCTCCGTGGAGAGACGGGTGCTCCGTCGCCTCGCGAGACGACGGCCATGTCCCGTGCTCCGAGGCGGGATAGACGCCACAACAGCGTTGTAGGCTTTCGTCTCCGTGACTCGACGACGTACTGGGATCCTGCGCGCCAAATGCATCTGCACCTACATATCTGTCCGCCGGCGTCCTTGCTTCCCCTCAGTCACGCTGGCTGTTCGGCGCCGATGGCTCGCTCCCTCAGTCATGGTGGTGGCTCGGCGCCGACGGCCCGCTCCCTCACTCGTGGTGGCAGGTCAGCATTGGCCACGACCTGTGCAATCACCAGTGTTCTTGTTTGTTTTTGTTAATGGCGCGGCGACGGCGACATCCTCCATCGGTGTATCCATCGGAGGCAGCTTCCCCAACTTTGACACAGATGCACGCGTGATACCTGGATTGCTATCATTTTCAGATTTCTGAATCTTACCGACACGACCATTAGTTTCAGATCGATTTCTGAATCTATCGAGACATCAGCTTCAGCGGAGGCAGCTATCAGTTTCAGATTTCTGGTACCTACTAGCCAATTTTCTGAATAATCTTCAGTTAGAGCAAGTCTGTGAGCACTGTGATTTTTCTGAATGTGCCGTCTAGCTATTGTTCTGAATGTGTGAATCGGGCGCTAGACTACTGCTGCCCTTGTAGCTATTTTTGTGACACTAGTGTGCATGCTGGAATGAGAAAAGAGCTTTACTTTATGATTATGAATGTGAATAAATATTTGCCAGTTACAAACTGCTCCCCTTCTCCACCCAGCCGATGGTTTTCAAAAACATGTTGCACGTATAAACAATATATGATTTATGTCCATGGTCTCTAAAAAATATTGTAACCATATTGCTCTTATTTATGATTGATACATTTTTTTCAAATAGCCACACAATGACATACAAAAATTTATTTACAGTTGATCTTAGCTATATGTAAAACATTAAACAGCTTACAGACTATGAGACCATCTATGGGTTGTATGACCTGTCTTTATACTCGTCTGTATGATAGATTCGAGACGCTTAGAGACAACCACCCGTCTGTGGGTTGTACATGCCCTTACATAAGATTACTCCACCTGTGTTAGGTTATATACTAGCACATAACACACGCTCCGCTGCACGCTTGCACAGGCTAATAGACAGTGGAAAAAAAATCACACGAACAAAGTACGTATGAGCAGTAACAGCAAAGTGAAATGAACAATGCTAAATAGTGTTGAATAGAGAAATAAATAGTATTAGTCTTGTTCACTTAGGATTATCTGTTAAATCCGGTCATTCAGCAGTGTTTTTCTCTCATAAACAAATCAGCGAACAATACTTTCAGCCATAACTTATCAGTCAAACGAACATGCTTGAATTTTCGGCAAAATTCGATAATTTTGGTGGTGGTCGAAAGAAAAATCTGAAATTTTGTAATGCACTAATACTTATGCTATAACTCTCTAGACTCATATTTTCCGTTGTTTTATTTGCATATTCTTCTATTCAATATAAGTATGTGTAGTCATAAGTCATACTAATATTTGTTTAGATCTACATTTTTTTTAGGAAAAGCATGCTTCATGTGCTAGTCTCTAAAAAAATTTGCTGAAATTTCAGCTGAATTTCATGAAATTTGGTAATTTCGGTGGTGGCCAAAATTTTTGCAATACCGAAATTAAAAACCTTCATCCATCTCTCAATTGTAATTACTTTGTCGACATTTTCATACTTGGCATCGGCACCTTCATGTGTGCTCGACACATGTTCAACTCAAACCTTGTCTTTAGCTATGTGCCTATGTATTTGATTTGAAAATCTACATACTCATAGCTTATGCATATAAGTATATGCATAGTAATTGATGTCATGCATGCATACCTTGAGTTAGTTTTTTTATATTAACAATGGTAAAAGCGAGTATTTTTTAGAATCGTTGTATAAGTATTTTGAAATACTTTCTTAATGATGATAGAGGTAGGTATTAGGCTTTGGGTTACTTTAGGTTACTTTTTATAATAATTATATAGTGTGGGTGAGTAATTTAGATATAAATTTTGAGAGTCACTTTATATTATTTTTAAAAACAACATGTGTTGGTAATTAATAGGAAGATTAAAAGGTTGCTTTATTTTATTTTACATTACATAGGCCTTGTTTAGTTCACCCTAAAATTTAAAACTTTTCAAGATTCTCCGTCACATCAAATCTTGTGGCACATGCATGGAGCACTAAATATAGACAAAAATAAAAACTAAATGCACAGTCTAATTTACGAGATGAATCTTTTGAGGCTAGTTAGTCTATAGTTAGACAATAATTGTCAAATACAAACGAAAGTGCTACAGTGTTAAAATCCAAAAACGTTTCACATCTAAACAAGGCTATAATAATAGTGGTGCGTAAATTCAGTTGAGATTTAAGGGTTTACTTTCGACCTTTTTTTATAACAGAAGTGGATATTATTTTAGTAAATAGAGGATATCTCCTGTGCACTTTGCAGAGAGCTACGACTACGAGTAAGTAAGAGATGGTTAATTGGATAAACAATCTGGTCTGGAGTAAAGTTGCCGTTACATCAAAGGTAAAAACGAAATGGGCACCGCGTGTGTTACTTTCGCGGCCGCCACAAGTGCGATCCAAGACGATTAACGAAGTGCGTGGCTACGCTAATCCCACAGCAAAGAGCGGTGAGTACACTGGGGCAGCAGTTTTGTACTAATTGCTTGGCATGGTGTTGCCTCGTCAAATCAAATAAAGATGCAGAACAAGGCAGCTCGGTGGACATGGGTAACGGCCGGTCGAGGCATCCATGCCTTTCCGAAAAGGAACCGTGCCTCCTGGATTGATGCTGCACAGTGTTCCTCAGAATGATATATCACTTGACATTACCCTCAGCACTGCCTTTCCGGAAAGGAACCATGACCCTCAGCATGTAGATTGTATTATTGTACAGTAGATGTTATCATTTGACAAGATGTGTACACAGGATAAAATAGAACACCTAACAGTAACTTAATTCCTCTTGCAAAAGAGGAGGGGAAAACAGATCCAGCTCTGACAGAAAGAAACAACTTGTATCACTTTGTTTCCTCTGTATATAGACACACAGTGGCAGGTGGCACACCTAATAATATTCCTATTATCAAGGTTTAGCTAGGCGCTAGGCGGAATCTAGACGCTGACCCATTGCCTAGCGCCTAGTCGGGAGTACTCGCGCCTAGGCACTCCTAGGCGTTTTCCTAGGCGTTTTGGCAATCAATTAGACATGCAATCACAGACACTCAATCAGAGAGGAGGCGGGAGCATGGGAGGGGACACGGGACAGGGGAGCAGCCTGAGAGGGAGGGGTGAAGAACATGGGAGGGGAGAGGAGCCGGGGAGAGCAGCTGCTGGCGGAGGAGGGGAAGGGGATTGACCATGGGACGGGGAGGGGTGCGCCGGCGGGGAAGACCTCGCGCCTGATTCCATCTGCGCGCGCATGCCCGCGGCGTCCGCCTCTGCGCGGAAACCTTCGCGCCCTGGCCCGCTGCGGCAAATTTCCGTGGGCGCGCGCGTCCACATCCGCTTCCGCGCCGCTTCCATGCCCATCTCGCGCGCCTCTGTACCGCTTCCACGCCCGCCTCGCGCCGCTTTTGCGCCCCTTAGTTCCGCCTATCGTCGAGATGGGCGACTACCCACCTAGTCGAGGCGACGGGCTTCGCCCAGCGCCTAGTCGCGACTACTCGCCGCCTACTCGCCGCCTAGCCGAACTATGCCTATTATACTTCATATCTACAGGTATTATTATTCACGAAAGCAGCCATTCTACATGTTCTTTGTATCTCCGAGATTGGATACCCTATTTGTCATGCTCTCAGTCTAGATCACTAGCTGAGCTTTCTTGGTTCCCATACCGCATCATGACGCTTTGGACATCTTTGTCTGCATTATTTATGAACTCTTGTTGCCATCTTGCCTGCGATTGCTAGTGGCACGGACGAGGAAAAGTGCAGTTAACGGCCACCCAATTCCATTCCTCCGGGATTCCAGTACAGGCTTTATTTTCCCACGCATCCACCAGTAACTTAGCAGAAGTTTCAGGAAGCAGCTGCTTTGCCTGCTTTCATACAACTGGTCTCATACACACTTGCCCTCCAAACCGCAGTCCTTCCCTTTGTATCTGCGCTGCGCTGTGCATCCCTGTGTGTGGCTGCCTGTCTGTCATGGCTTCTTCTCCAGGCAGAGCCATGTTCTTCCTCACGCTATCCCTCGTGCTACTAGGCGACCTTCGCTGCTGCTCTTGTTCCCAGGTTTGTTTCGGTACAATCAGTACTCTACCAGCTCCAGTGCACACCACTGCTACTTTGTTGGATTATCTCCACTGTAGTTAACTCTTCTGCGCTTCATGAGCCGCCACTTCTTTCTTGAGGTCTTCCAGTGCTGTAACCCTTTCCAAATGGATGCCAACTTCAGGTGTATGTGGTTTACATGGGCAAAGGGCCGCAGCAGGGCGAGAGTGATCGTCAGCATGACGACATCTTGAGGCTTCACCACCAGATGCTGACTGCTGTTCACGATGGAAGGTCCATAACAAATTCGTTTTCATTCCTTAGCTGTCCATACCCCCTCTAGCTTCCAGTGCTGTTACACACAGTATCTTGAGTGGATGCTTCTTCCTCTTCACAGCTCCGAGAAGGCGCAGGCATCACACGTCTACACTTACAGCAGCGGTTTCCAAGGATTCGCCGCCAAACTGAACAAAAGGCAAGCCATGGAATTAGCCGGTAATTTCACAACACATGGTTTCTAGAGTATGTTGTATGTATGTAGCACAATGAACAAAAGGCAAGCCATGAAATGAGTCCACCTGTGATGGCAGTGATGCGAAAAGCCTAATTCTGATGTGCATTTCTTCATCAGAGATGCCTGGTGTCGTCTCAGTGTTCCCAAACACAAAGAGGAGATTGTGCACTACCCATTCTTGGGATTTCATGGGCTTGTCCACCAATGCAGAGGGTGAGGTCCCTGGATTGTCCACCAACAACCAGGAGAACATCATTGTTGGATTCATTGACACAGGTGAGTAGAATTGCAATAGCATACTCAGTTCAAATTGTACCGACATTTTTTTTGGCGATCGTGCAATGCACGTTTTTCATTAAGCAGAAAGGAGTGTTTGTTACATCGCGAGGTACCGACATTTTTCAGTCAGTGTGAACATTTGCTATGTTCTTTCCATAAAAAATTCCAGTTGTATTCTAGCTTACAAACTGCCAGCGTTGCAACTGGCAGTATGCACCTTTTCCTTCCACATGATGTTTGTGTTGTCATGTTTAACTTACGCATCAAATGATTGCTTGGCCATAAACTTAGAAACGAAAAGGATGGCATCAGATTGATAGAAACTTGCTCATCAAAATCATGAAATTGTAATTAACTGTTTACCTTCACAGGAATTTGGCCAGAATCCCCTAGTTTCAGTGATCATGGGATGCCTCCGGTTCCTAAAAGATGGAGAGGACAATGCCAAAGTGGAGAGGCAAATTCACCATCAAATTTCACCTGTAACAGGTACATGCTTCAAAAATTAACCCACAGTATCCAGTATTGATTTTGTAAAGTCACCCATTTACCCAAATACAATAGGAAGATAATAGGAGGTAGATATTACCTCAATGGATACCAAACGGAAGAGAGTGGTTCGAGTAAAAATGCCATTAAGTTCATATCCCCAAGAGATAGCTCAGGGCATGGCAGCCATACTGCCTCAATAGCAGCTGGAAGATTTGTCAGAAACATGAACTACGGAGGTTTGGGCACTGGAGGAGGTCGGGGAGGAGCTCCCATGGCAAGGATTGCAGCCTATAAGGCCTGCTGGGATTCTGGCTGTTATGATGTTGACATTCTCGCAGCATTTGATGATGCCATCAGAGATGGTGTCGACATTATATCTGTGTCTCTAGGTCCAGACTATCCTCAGGGTGACTATCTCAGCGATGCCATATCCATCGGGTCATTCCATGCGACAATCAATGGAATACTGGTCGTTTCTTCAGCAGGAAATGCTGGGAGACAAGGCTCAGCAACTAACCTTGCGCCATGGATGCTCACTGTAGCTGCAGGAACAACTGATAGATCATTTTCTTCATATATCAGACTGGCAAATGGTAGCTTCTTAATGGTAATTTTCATTCTTAAAAATGACATATTCAGTCTTTATACTTATGCAGTCTTAAGAATACTTTTGAACAATGTGCCTTTCATGAAGGGTGAGAGTTTGAGTACATACCACATGAAAACTTCCGTTAGAACTATTTCAGCTTCAGAAGTCAATGCAGGCTATTTTACCCCTTATCAATCCAGGTAAACAAACAACTATCTCTAAAGTCAATCATGATTTCAATTATCAACCAACTGAATTTCTTGTGGACTTGCTGTTAGCTTGTGTCTGGATAGCTCTTTAAATAGTACCAAGGCCAAGGGAAAGATTCTTATTTGCCGCCGCAATGAAGGCTCCTCTGAATCACGGTTATCAACAAGTATGATTGTAAAGGAAGCTGGTGCAGTTGGGATGATTCTCATTGATGAGATGGAGGATCATGTTGCTAATCATTTTGCTGTTCCTGGAGTCACTGTTGGGAAAACCATGGGTGACAAAATCATTTCTTATGTCAAAAGTACAAGGTTGTCTAAACTTACTATAGGAATATCATTTTATTGGCATGCCAATCTTTTATCTAAAGTCAATTCTACAGGCATGCCAGTACAATGATCTTGCCAGCAAAGACGATCTTAGGGTTGCGAGATGCCCCACGGGTAGCAGCATTCTCTTCAAGAGGTCCAAGCTCATTGACACCTGAGATTCTGAAGGTAACCATCACTAAACTGATGGTAAAGAAAGACTTATATAGGTGATAAATTGATTGACATCCTCCTAAGTTTCTTCTCCATGTGTGCATTTTTGTAGCCAGACGTCGCTGCTCCTGGGCTGAACATCTTGGCGGCATGGTCTCCTGCTAAGAATGATATGCACTTCAACATTCTGTCTGGTACTTCCATGGCATGTCCACATGTTACAGGAATCGCAGCTCTTGTGAAAAGCGTATATCCATCATGGTCTCCTTCAGCCATCAAATCAGCAATCGTGACAACAGGTAGGTATTAGTGGATAACCTGAAACTCAGAAGATAAACTAGTGTTGCAACCAATCTCATGAATCTTATTTGCAGCAACTGTACTGAACAGTAAAAGGAAAACCATCGCAAGGGACCCTAATGGGAGGATTGCGGCAACGCCATTTGACTTTGGCTCAGGTTTTGTGGATCCCATCAAAGCTCTCAACCCAGGGATTATCTTTGATGCACAACCTGAAGACTACAAGTCATTCTTATGTGCTACAACCCACGATGATCACTCCTTGCATCTAATTACTGGAGACAACAGTAGCTGCACCCACAGAGCCTCCTCTTCTGCCACTGCTCTGAACTACCCATCAATCACCATTCCATATCTGAAGCAGAGCTATTCGGTCATGCGAACTATGACTAATGTGGGTAATCCGAGGAGCACTTACCATGCCGTGGTATCAGCGCCGCGAGGCATCAGCGTGAGAGTGACACCAGAAGTTATAAATTTCGAGAACTACGGTGAAAAGAGGACGTTCACAGTTAGCTTACATGTGGATGTGCCTCCTCGAGGTTATGTTTTTGGCTCTTTATCTTGGCATGGAAATGGAACAGAGGCTCGCCTGATGATGCCATTAGTAGTGAAAGTACAAACTTCTGACAAGGCCTGATTGAGTTGATCGATCCACAGGAAAGATGCTTGAAAGAGCTTTGCTAGAATGCTAGATTAGACTACGAATGTAGTGTAAAGTGGTAGAACTGAATAGATGAGAAGCTAACAACAATCAATTTGTTATAATATCATAGTATTAACTATGTGGTATTCGATTTGGTTTGATTTGTAAATGCCTTGGCTAGAATGCAACCACTCCCGGAACAAAATTATTTTCCCCCCTGATGATCGTTGTAACATTAGTTCGTGACTCAATCCAAATCATAAGAATGCAGCAGTTTTTTTTCCCCCGATTAAGAATGCAGAAGTTGCTCCTTGAAATGATCACGGATTTGACAAATCCGAACAGATTTCTAGCACAGGAACTTGGTCGTCCCGATGTACGAAGTGCCCATGAGCTGATTCCCCGTGGGAACAGATTCCAAGCAGAGAAATGAAGAGATGGCCAGAGCTTGGGTCTCACCTGTGGCATGTCTCATCTCCTCGCTGCGTCGCAATGGCGCCGTCGTCCCCCTCCTCGCCACCCTCCCACGGCCCACTCCACCCCCCCGAGTGTCTCTTTGCCGATGTGCCGACCGAGGGTCTCCCCTTTGTCGCAGATCCGCTTGTCTCGAGAGAGAGGGAGGGAGAGTTGTAGAGGCGGCCCACGGCCAAGCCTGGGGGACCTCCATGGTTGCCGCATTGGCGTATTGTGTCTGGTTATCAGTCCGAAACGACAGCGTGTCCTTCCATTTATCAGGCTGCCGAGAGGCACCGAGAGTCCGATGACCGCGCGATGGTGGCGGAGGCGGAGGCGGAGGCGGACGCGGGGGAGACGGGTGGCGGAGGTGCAGATGGACGCGGAGGTCGTAACAGGAGGAGTGGAGAAAATGGTCATTATAGATCTTTACAGTTTTTCTTAAATAGGACTTTAAACAATATAATTAACTATTTTTTCTCATCTCCTAAATACATGTATTTTCGTATATAATCTTATTGTCCTGGTATGTGACTGTAGAGCAATGATTCATTTGCCTCCTACGGATCTCTCACACGTAAGTCACCGCGGCCAGACTCGCGTCGCCAGCCTTCTTCCTCCCCTTGGCCATGGACGACGACAGACCTGCTTCCTCTAGAATGCCAAACCATACCTAAGGAAACTGAAAGTCACGAGCGCATTCTCTGCAGGGGCACTTGGCGCTCCCATTGGATATCCTCAATCAGAGAGGTGGCTCCATGAATCAGCCTCCAATGAGTAAACATGGGCACACATCCCAGACTGGACGTCTCCGGGCCCTAGCTTGCCGCTGCTGCCTATAATATAAAGACGATCAGAAAGGCATTCCAGAGGAAGCAAGTCCGTCACCATCCATGGCCGAGGGGAGGAAGGCAGAGGATCGTCATCCATGGCCGAGGGGAGGAAGAAGGCCAGCGGCGCAAGTCTGGCCGCGGTGACTTACGTACGAGGGAGATTCGTACGAGGCAGATGAATCGTTGCTCTACGGTCACACATGGGCAATAAGGTCATATACAAAAATACATGTAGTTAGGAGATGAGAAAAAATAGTTAATTGTTTTAAATATCATTAGAGCTTCCAAACAATGTTTAGAGTCCTATTTGGGAGAAACAAATGTTTAGAGTCCTATTTGAGAGAAGCCACAACGACTGAAGTCCTATAATAACCATTTTCTCGGAGGAGCGAGAGTGAGAAGGAGGGAAGGAAGAAAATTGCATGAGCCACGGGCGCATTTAGGAAAAAATTGCATGAGCCCAGGACGCATTTAGGAAAAAAATTGCATGAGCGACAGACGCATTCAGCCGGCCATGCGCCCTACAGTGGATGGTTGACACATGGAGATGAAAAAAAGTGTATGACCACGAGAAGGGTGGTTGACGTATGGTCAAAGATAGAACCACCGACATAATAGAGCCAGCCGTGGACCTGTGCGACCGCTCGATTTTCATGGTCACCACGTGCCACCATAGGGGCGCATGACCGGCTAATATTTAACCGACCATGCGCCCATATGGTGGATGATTGACACGTGTCAACCGAGTGGTCACGCAGGTGCACGGCTAGCTCCAAAAAATTACATGAGCGACGGGCGCATTCAGCCGGCCATGCGCCCCTACAGACCTAGGGGATTGTTGACACGTGGAGATGAAAAAATTATATGACCATGGGAAAGGTGGTTGACGTATGGTCAATAAAGTTTCCAGATAAAAAGATAGAACCACCGACGTAATAGAACCAGCCGTGGACTTGTGCGATCGCTCGATTTTTATGATCGCCACGTGTCAACCATCCACCGTAGGAGCGCATGGCCGGCTAAATGCGGGAGAAAATTGCATGAGCAATGAGCGTATTTAGCTGATCATGCGCCCCTATAGTGGATGGTTGACACGTGGCAACCATGAAAATCGAGTGGTTACGTAGATGCACGGCTAGCTCCATTATGTCGGTGGTTGTGTTTTTTTTATATAGAGGCTTCATTGACCATACGTCAACCACCCCTCCCGTGGCCGCACAAATTTTTTCATCTACACGTGTCAACCATCCACTGCGCATGGCCGGCTGGATGCCCCCGTCGCTCATGCAATTTTTTTCCGGGAAGGAGAGGTGGAGTGTACCCTGTGATGCGCGTGCGGCGGCGCGGGATTCACGGGGGAGGGGTTCTAACTTGGGGTTGGCGCGAAGATGGGGGAGAGCTCGGTTGGTTGCGCAGTGGACCGCGGCGTAGAGGCGGAGGCGCATCGGACGGATGGACGCTGGAGGGCTCGGCTTCCTCGTCGCGGGCTCCCGGCGCGAGTTCGTCGTCCTCAACGTCGACGACTTCTCCAAGGTAAAGCCGCCGGACGTCGAGCCGGTCAACTTATATTTTCCCCCATTTTGGCTTCTTTCCAGCCTAAACGGATTGTGGGATGGTGCCAATTTCGAATGCTGATTTTCCATTACTTTTACACGGAAAAAAAAAACATAAACTAAGCTCATCTTGTTTTGATGTTAGATTTGGCATACTATTTCCTCTCTGGACGGTGAATTTTGGTGATGTTTTGGTTTGGAGGGTTTAGTTGTTTGTACTATTGTTGGAAGAAATGTTAGGGAGTGAAAGAAATGGCAAAGCATTGTACTATAGTTGGAGGAAACACTCGGGGTGAAAGAAATGGAACATCAGGGTTGTTTTCACTGCATTTTATGTTGCTTTAATATCACTTTTGTTACTTGGGCATGTTAGTGTGTAGGCTATTGCTTAGTTGCATATGGTTAACTGTGATTTTGTTATCAAACTCATGATGAGTTCTCACTGTTACTTCTATTTGTGTTGGGTTCTTCCTTTCAAAAAAAATTTGTGTTGGGTTCACATTGCAGCAAGGGTCTTCACAGGGCTGTCCAGACTATATTTGTCAGATATGCGGAGATGACATTGACATACTCCAGGAAGAAAATGAGTATTTCGTCGCATGTAATGATTGTGCTTTCCCTGTTTGCCGCACTTGTTATGAGTACGAGCGTCAGGAGGGCACACAAGTATGCCCTCGCTGCAAGACCCGGTACAAACGCCACAAAGGTATGACTTTTGCTCCTTGAGCTTGTGTGAGTTTGTCAGCTTTGTAATATATCCAAAATGAGGAATTAAAGAGTATTTCATCTGTTAGGTAGTCCTCGAGTCCATGGGGATGAGGAAGAAGAAGGTTCTGATGACATTGAGAGTGAGTTTGCTTCCAGTATAGCTGGAAGATCAAATATAGTGCATCCATACCGTGTCTCTGTGGCAGAAAGCTCCATCAACTCATGGGACATTGATAGTGTCAGTATCACGAACAGTGGAACAAGTGTCCATTTCTATGAAGAGGTAATGAACATTGAAATCCCAATCTATCTGCCACTCATTCTAGTGGTACTGGTGATAAGCTCACATGTTTGCTTTTACAGCATGTTGGAACTCCAACAAATCATCATGCTCTTGTTGTTCACCCTAACACTGGAGAAATTATGCGATATAATCCCTGTAAGTTTCCCTTTCAGATGGTCTTAATTTATTTTTCTTGTGCTAGTGCATTGGTAGCTTACCATTTGGTTTTGCTGTTGGTTTAGTGCAAACGAGACCAATAAATCCCAATAGAGACCTAGCATTGTATGGCTATGGATCGGTTGCCTGGAAGAACAGAGTTGAGTGGAAAAGAAAACAACAGCATAAAATGCAAAAGGTCTCATCTGATGGTGAAGGATCTGATTTGAATGATTTTGACAGTGATCGCGATATTCCCAGGTGAGCTCATTATATTGTATCAGTAGTCTCAGCAAATGCAAAAGAATGCCTTGTGCAATTGATTGTGCAAAAAATGTTGTGCTAGTTTTCTCAAGAAGTTCTCTGCTTTGGACATTGTAAGGGCATAATTTGCCTACCTGAAGTAAGCATAGTTATATCTTGTCAATATTGGTAGTTACCCTCTTAATGAAACACTTGCAATCAAGCACGTTCACGAAAAAAACAATTGGTAGTCATCATGCTTTCACCTAGAGAAAATTTTAGAATTAGGCCATAACTAATTGTTTGTGCCTTTTGCCAGACCTTCTGGAATCAATAGAAATATTGACTTTTGAAATGTTTTCTTCTATCCTGCATATTTTGGTTTGTATAAAGCAAGTACTTGCGTTCTCACTCACAAGTGTCTAATACATTCTAGGTGTGCTGAAAGCAAGCAGCAACTATCAAGGAAGTTACCTATTCCATCTAGCAAAATAAACCCTTACAGGATTGTAATCAGTTTGCGGCTAGCCATTCTTGCCTTATTTTTCCACTATCGGATTCTGAATCCTGTACCTGATGCTCACTGGTTGTGGTTGACTTCAGTTATTTGTGAAATTTGGTTCGCTTTTTCATGGATTTTAGACCAATTTCCCAAGTGGCACCCAATCCAGAGAGAAACATATTTGGATCGATTATCATTAAGGTAAATTATCTATCTAAACTAAATATAGGCATAGAATCAATTACATTTTTGAATAATTTGTGAAAGTTTGTCCCCTTAGATACGAGAAGGAAGGAAAACCACCAGAACTGGCTCCAATCGATGTATTTGTCAGTACAGTTGATCCAATGAAGGAACCTCCTTTAATTACTGCAAACACAGTTTTGTCCATACTGGCTGTGGATTATCCTGTTGATAAAGTTTGCTGCTATGTGTCGGATGATGGTGCTGCAATGCTTACTTTTGAAGCACTTACAGAAACATGTCTATTTGCACGAAAATGGGTTCCCTTCTGTAAGAAGCACAAAATCGAGCCTCGGGCTCCTGAATGGTATTTTGCTCAGAAAATTGACTATCTAAGAGAAAAGGTTCACCCAGAGTTTGTTCGAGAACGACGTGCAATGAAGGTTAGTTCATATGACAGACTAGGGATGTAAGACTATTGGGCTTTGTTTAATAGGCTTTTTGTTTGTTCATGACTCACTAGACCTTTGCTATACTTAATATCATGCACAACATATGTATGACTGTATGCTAGTAATGAGGTGGGGGTGAGATTTGCAAGAATAAGAACATTAAATGATGCCATTTTACTTTCACATTCTCTGTTCTGCTGCTGACAATGATGCAATATTTGTACAAGCATGCTTGCATGCCTAAGTGCCTGCTTCCAAGATTGTTTTTGCATTCTGATCTCAGCTCACATTATACTTGTTGATATGTGTTTGCAACTAATTAGACTATTTTTTAACCTGCATTTTGGTTTTCATACAGAGAGAATATGAAGAATTTAAGATTCGTATAAACGGAGTAGTTGCTAATTCACGCAAAGTTCCCGAGGGAGGATGGTCCCTACCAGAAGGAGCTCCATGGCACGGAAATAATGTTCGAGACCATGCCGGGATGGTCCAGGTTGGGTGCTTTATTTATCTCTAAAAGCCAGATTTTACTTTTTTTTTATTGCTTGATGCACTTTGTTATGCTTTTTCTTTGTTAAACTCTGTTAAGCCTTGAATTTTCATAGAAAAAGTAATCTGTGAAATGTGATTCATGCTGTTTTGTTTTGTAATTTTGAATTGGGCTTCTTACATATCTTGTGATGTCACCAGGTCATCACTGGCCATGATTGTGTCATGGATGATGCTGGAAATAAGCTGCCTTGGTTGGTCTATGTTTCACGAGAGAAAAGGCCTGGTTATGATCATCATAAAAAGGCTGGTGCCTTGAATGCATTGGTAATCTATAGTGTTCTATCCATGTCTTTTCTTTGAGCAAGACCACTCATATGAAGCTGTTACATCAGTCACTTTCTCCAAGTAACAATCTATTTTTTTTTAGCTGCGAACTTCAGCAATTCTCTCCAACGCACCTTTTGTCCTGAATGTGGATTGTGACCACTATATCAACAATAGCAAAGCATTACGGGAGGCAATGTGTTTTCTGATGGATCCAGTATTGGGAGAGAAGATTTGTTATGTTCAATTTCCGCAGAGATTTGATGGCATTGATCAACACGATAGATATTCAAACCACAATGTTGTATTTTTTGATGTATGTATGGCATGAATTGATTCTAACTTATCCGAAAGACTTAGAAGACAGTATTCTGAACATATTTCTGCATTATCTACTTTTCTGTACAGATTAACATGAAAGGTCTTGATGGGATCCAAGGACCAATATATGTTGGGACTGGTTGTGTTTTCAGAAGGCATGCTTTGTATGGATATGATGCCCCAACTGCAACAAAACCTCCTAGCAAGACATGTAACTGCTGGCCGAAGTCATGCTGCTTGTGTTGTGGATCGAAAAGAAAATGTTCCAAAGCTAAGAAGAAGCAAGAACACCAAAAGAAAGTGAAATGCAAGGATGCATCCAAGCAAGTTCATGCTCTTGAAGTGGTTGGTGAGTTTGGTTCTGTTGCTCTTATTCCTCTTTTTATGTTCTCCAAAGTACTTATGGAGCCTGATCCACATATGTTAAAATAAATAGGAAGAGAAACAGCACCCCCTGTTGCTCAAGAAAAGTTTGAGAAGAGATTTGGGCAGTCAGATTCATTTTTGGCTTCTACATTGCAAGATAGTGGTGAAGGTTGTCGCTTTGACATGCTCAAAAGCCTTGATGATTGCATCCATGTGCTAAGTTGCGGGTACGAGAATAAGACACAATGGGGGAAAGAGGTAACTTTGCCCCATCCTGTCTTTGTTTTTCCTTTTTCAGTGTAGTTTCCAGATCAGACTCTTGAAATTGTGTTTGTGCCCTTGAAATGAAAGAAAAATTGCAAACTAGCATCCAAGAATCCTTTTAACTAACTCAATGTAAATATCTAGGTTGGTTGGATTTATGGATCTGTCACTGAGGATATCCTCACGGGCTTCAAGATGCACTGCCATGGTTGGCGATCTGTTTACTGCATGCCCAAGAGACCAGCATTCAAGGGATCCGCTCCTATCAATCTCACTGATCGTCTCCATCAAGTTTTAAGATGGGCACTTGGCTCTGTGGAGATCTTTCTTAGCAAGCACTGCCCAATATGGTATGGGTACCGATGTGGTCTGAAACCATTGGAGAGATTGTCATATATCAATTCTGTCATCTATCCGTGGACATCAATTCCGCTGCTAATTTACTGTGCCCTGCCAGCATTTTGCCTGTTATCTGGGAAGTTTATGGTGCCTGAGGTACTGCACGAAACAATAATATCACTCTATGCTACTCTGCTTGTAGGTTTTGTTGATAGATTTATAGATGATGATATCTATTTTTCCTTTCCTTCTACAGATGAATATCTATTCGAGCATATTGTTCATAGCTCTATTTGTCTCCATAGCAGCTACCAGCATCCTTGAGATGCAGTGGGGAGGAGTCAGAATCGATGATTGGTGGAGAAATGAACAATTTTGGGTTATTGGCGGTGTCTCATCACACCTCTTTGCACTGTGCCAAGGGCTTCTTAAGGTTCTTGGTGGTGTGAACACTAAGTTCAGGGTGACTCTGAAGGGAGGCGACACGGATGAGTTCTCAGAGCTGTATGAGTTCAAGTGGACCTGGCTATTGGTCCCTCCGATGACATTGCTCTTGCTAAACGTTGTCGGAGTCTTGGCCGGTGTATCCAAGGCAATAACGGATGGATACGAAGCCTGGGGGCCACTGATTGGCAAGCTGTTCTTCTCCTTCTGGGTTATCCTCCATCTCCACCCGTTCCTCAAGGGCGTGATTGGCAAGCAGAGCAGGGTGCCGACCATTGTTGTTGTTTTGTCAGTGCTACTAGCATCCATATTGTCTCTTTTGTGGGTCCGTGTAAGTCCGTTCGCCACCAAGTTTGATGGCCCAGTTCTAGAGGTTTGTGGTTTGGAATGTGAATGAGGTAGGGAGAAGATACAGTTTATATAGGAAATAGATTTATCATTTTTGTAGTGCTAGAGTAGTGAGAGAGGGCTCTATTCTTTCATTAGTTATTCAAATTTTCTATATTCTTTGGTGATCGCTGGTTAGCATAGGTTTTAGTGAAGTAATGATTTAGGAAAATATGTGTTTATGAACAGGAGGAAAATAGAAAAAGGAGAAGATAGTGTTGTTGTTGTTGTAGATATTGAGACAGGCACAATAGACTGACACTTTGGTACATTTCTTCGTGTACATCTGTTGAGAGAACTGTGCTTTCATTTGCACCATTTCAATCGAAAATTGGGGCAACTTGGTAGCAATCCTAGTACCCTTTTTTTTGGGAAGACAATCCTAGTACATGAGGTCAAGAGTTTCAGGTTAATGCAAAAATGCTGGAGCCGTCGACCAGCGTCCTGATGCTCCTCTCTTTTCTAGTGTCACCTTGGCCTCAACAAGGGTTCTGTTTTCTTATGGTCTTTTCTTGCCGGTTTGCTCCGACAACTGTTCTGTTTTCTCATGTGTTCCGATTCTGTATGTTGTGCTAGTCAAAATATACTTGGCAGCTCTCATGTGTATTAATGGGGGAAAAAAAAAAGAAGTCAGACAGTGCTCGCTAATTTGAGCACCCAATGGAAATCAGGATCTGTGTTCCAGAAAGGACTGGTAGTCTGGTACCCTGAATCCCCATGGTAATTGCTACTGCTACTGCTAGTTTGTGCTCGATGGCACGGCTCTCCATCACTGACGAGTGACGAACGCCATGACAAGCAACACCATGAACGTCATAGGGCCACTATCAAGCTCCCTTGTATGTTACCCGGTCTCTGCATCCCTAGCTGGAAGGGTCACCCATCGAACCCATTCCACCCTGCATCTTGTGATCCTGTCCGTGCGGCCTTGACACAAACTCGTCACCTAACCAGTAACGAATTGCCAACCCTTGCTGCGTGTACTAAGGCCTTGTTTAGATCTTTTTTTTTGGATTTAGAAATCATAACATTTTAGTTTGTATTTAATAATTATTATCTAACCATAACCATAGACTAACTAGGCTCAAAAGATTCGTCTCGCAAATTATAAACAAATTATACAATTAGTTATTTTTATCTATATTTAATGCTTCATGCATAGTTCCTCCGTTACTATTTAATTGTCGTTGTTGGTGTGCGTGCTAGAAGTTTGATTCGATTTTTAGAAAATACATGCAACATTTATATCTTTAAATAAATTTATTAAAAAACTAAATTCAAAGATCTTTCTAATGATATTAATTATATACCATAAATATTAATATTTTTTAATATATATGTAATTAAAGTTGTTTCTTGAAAAGCGTAAACGACAATTATTTAGGGACGGAGGGAGTACGTTCTAAAGATTTGATGTGATGAAGAATCTTGTAAACTTTGAAAATTTGAAGGTATCTAAACAAGGCCTAAGGGGTGAATGAACACTGTTTGTTTTTCCTAGGCCACTGCTGGAGTGTTTGGGATTGCTCTGCTCCATGTTTTGCATCTCCGCTCTACATTTTTCTAGCTAAACGGTTTTAGCTTCATGCACTCAGTTCGAGAAAAAAAGATGGAGTTGTGAGAGTACATGAAGAAATACTGGAGTTTGTGGAGCAAAGTTCGTAGAGGAGTCCCAAACACCCCATAAGGCCTTGTCTTCCCTGTGCTGTTAAAGTGAGCAGGTCCGAATTTAAGCCGCAATCAACAAGCTTCTCCGTACTCTGCACAGTGATTAATCAAGACTTGCAGCTAGCTGGTCACAGTTTGTGATCGATCGGTTACTGAATTCCTGTACTAAAAGATGATTGAAGTACAAGTCGACCCGATCCCTCATAACTTGCCGTCGTTCTAGTAGGTTTGTTGAAGCAGCTAGCACAGCTACCATGTAATGTTCATTAGTTGCCGTTAATGAAATGGAAGTGATATAGGAGAACATCTAAGTACTGCCACCATTTTTTATTAGGTTGTCTAACTAGCTTTTTGTAAAGGGGAGTTGCCGTTCATAGATGTTGCATTACTTTAGCTTTCCATGCACGGTCGTCGTCCTGATTTGTGATTTGCTGATCAGGTCGTTAGCTCTTACTTGTATGTCGTGTACCCTGCCTGTAGCTCGGAATATACAACGGGTACTTGGATGGAGCTGTGATGGTGACTGGTGATGGACGATTACAAGAGTTTTCGTTGGGGCCAAAGTGGAATGTACATGTACTGACCAGAGGCATCACGCCTAGCGCGCTGTATCCGGGAGCAGATGAGGCGTCTCGTCAGAAGAGGCAGGACGCGGCTCACAGCAAATGTGTACTCGTACCACGGCCAAGGGTGCACCATTACCTCCGATCCTTCTCAGATTGTACCACTAGAATTTGTTTCAGCTGTCCAAGCTAAGCTAGGACAGTTGTTGGCCAATCACATCCTTGGAAGACTAAGGCCTTGTTTAGATGTAAAATCTTTTTGGATTTTAACACTTTTGTTTGTATTTGACAAATATTATCCAATTATAGATTAATTAGGTTTCAAAGTTTCGTCTCGCGATTTACAAGTAAACTGTGTAATTAGTTAGTTATTTATTTATTTATATTTAATGCTTCATGCATGTGTTGCAAAATTCGATATGATGAAGAATCTTGTAAACTTTTGAGTTTTTGGAGCTGGATCAAACTTAGCTTTGCGAAAGTAGATCATGCATGGTCATTTGCCACCAAAGCACGGGACATTGTTTGACTTGATCGAGCAGCGCTTGTAGTATGTACAGTAGCAATTCTTGTATTCAGCTAAGCCTGAGATGACGGGTATTATTTGTCACATAATATTATTACTAGCAAATATGTCTATATGTTGTAATGAAAGAACATAAGCTATTTAATATATAGGAGTGCTGAGAAAATAAGCTATGGAATATTAATGGAAAATAAGCTATAGATTTTTTCTTCTATTTGGATTAGGACTCCTATTCACATTATTAGGATGGGAGTATATATATAGCACTATTCTACACCCTAGGTGTAGAATATTATTCTACACCCTAGTCCAAATTGAGTAGAAAAAATACTGAGCAGTACTGAAGAGTGTTCAGTGTTAACTTGTTCAACACCCAGGACCACGAAAATACTGAACAATACTGAAACACGAATACTGAGTGATACTGAATTTTGCTCAGTATAACAGTTTGGTGTAGAATAGTATTCTACACCTAGGGTGTAGAATAGCACTTATATATATATATATATATATATATATATATATATATATATATATATAT
>Ga0182004_10000640_pt1 | contig 22498 bp, 25 predicted proteins | sample Sormic07211540_1_FD_120479 | JGI IMG/M metagenome (GOLD analysis project Ga0182004, IMG submission 120479) | Endophyte microbial communities from Sorghum bicolor roots, Mead, Nebraska, USA - 072115-40_1 MetaG | ecosystem: Host-associated > Plants > Roots > Unclassified | place: USA: Nebraska...
AAATGAATAAATTTTTGTAAAATAAGTTTTTTTGTTATATTTTTTTCCATATAAGTTATCAACCTATTTCCCCCCCCCCCCCCCCCCTGTTCCGGTCTCTATATATAACCAGTTCTTGATTGTGTATGAAGGGCTAGAGCAATACCAATGATGGCATTTCCTCATCGGATATGGTTGAAACTATTGAAGATCCCAGTGTAGGGGGCCTTAGGCACAGTTTCAGGAGTTCCAAACACATTCCAGATCCGCAATGTCTCATCTGCTGCACCAGATGCCACATTGCATCCATCAGGGCTCTGCAGAATTACCGCAAGGCAACGGCAAGAGAGCCATAAGCAATGCATTCACGGAAATGTAAGGTCAAGCAAGCCACAACACAAGGCAATCCAAAGCACAAGGCGTAAAGGAGCAAAGATTACCTGAGCCATGAACAGGACGCGTGATGTGTGGCCATTGAGTTCAGCCAACTTAACCATTGATGGGTACTTCCACAAGATGAGTTGATTCTGAGTGAATCCGTGCGAGCTCAGCAGCTCTCTCTCATTCTTGTTCTAGAGCAGCGCGCACACTTGTGATCCAGTGTCGACTGAATTGAGGCATGCACCAGTGTGGGTGTTCCAGAACTTTATGCATCGGTCGTCTCCACCACCTCCAGAAGCCAGCAGGTTGCTCTGGAATGAACACCATGCCAATGCCTTGACAGCAGACAAGTGGCCCTGAAGCCTGTGCAACCATTGGGTATGCCCTGCAGTCTGTACAGAGGATGACATGGACACATCTCAGATGTGTAAGAGATTGTCATTTCCACCACTGGCCAGTTGCTACCCTGATCCTGACCATCTGAGCCCACACACCTCCTGCTCATGCCCATGGTATGTCTGTACAGCATTGTTCCTGATCCTCACATCATTGTTCATGATCTTGCCGTCCATGCCGCCATGCCAGAGAACCAACCCTTGACTCATGCACCCCTCGCAGTGTCCTCAGCTGCATAGAATCAATCACAATGGGCATCTTAAGCACAATTCACAATGACGAGCAACTTAAGCACAACCGTTGATAAAAGAACATATTTATCAGGAGACTACCAACCAGTCGGTTTTAGGTGGAGTCCCAGAGCTGGACATCAGAGGAATTGAGGCCTATGGCAATGTGCCGGCCATCAGGAGCCCAGCTAACGCTTGTGACAGGACCAGAGTCCTCGTCAATGGTAACAAGCTCAGTCACAGACTGACTGGAGGCGTCCCAGAGATACACCTTGTAGCCCAGCGCGATGGACAACACGTTGCTGCTTCCCCAGTCTAGCAAGTTCAGGTAATAATCGTCAACGAGCTCTGGGGCATCCAGAACCTTCTCCGCAGACTACACCAATAGTCACAACGCACTTTCAGTCAGGAACATCATGGAACGTGCAAAGCCAAAGAGTAAGTGTATATAGCTAGGCGTGCATAACTGGGGAATTTGTCGGCGCTGCTTCGTTGGCTTGGCTTGGGTCGCATCAGCACGGGGATCGGTGAGCATGCTTTCAGGCTCCGGCGGCTTGTTCCTGAAGGCAAGGATCCTTGTGCGGTTGTTGAGCAGTTTCTCGGCAAGCTGCTTCCGGTATGCCACCTTGGCCGGGGAAACCCTAGCAGTCGGGTTCTCCTTGCCCTTCCTCGGCTCCGTCAGAAGGTAGTGCGCCAAGTCCATGTCCATCGCTGACCGCTCCGGGATGAACCTGTCGCCCTGCAAGGATCCATCAACTGTTGAGGCATTCCGTCTAACATCCTTGGTGCGCGTGCCAAGAAAGAGGGGGGGGGGGGATTGGTCCATTGGGGCCGAGAACTCACGTAGCACTTGGCCAATGGGTTGCGGGACCCGGTGCTGAGCGGTGGCATGTACGGCTTGGACCCCGCCTCCTAGAGCGCCGGCTGCGGCTGCGGCTCTTGTGCGACGAGATGGAGTTCGGTCCTACGTCCATGGTTTAGGTCTGGAGGAGCAAGAAACAAGAGGGTTACAACGCAGCCGAAAGGGATGTGCTACTTCAGTTATCACAAACAAGAACGATGAGATTCGGTCGCGAGACGGCGCCCGTCCTTGTCGCCCCGATCGCCGGATTCGCTTGTGGCGGCGGAGTAGGACGATGAGATCGGGGAGCCGAGATGGAGGACTGGTTGGCAGCGGAGGACGGGAAGAAGGGTTTTGTTTGTAGCACCGCAGCCGCAACGGCAAGGTCGTACCTGTAACGGCTAATGCCCGAGAAGCCGAGAAAACTTCAGACGTTGGGTTGGGGACGGAGGCTCGCGTGTGGCCGTGTTGTAGACCAGGTCGTATATACTATAGCCGAACTGCCTGGGCACAGTGATATGTTTCAGACGACCGTGATTACATGGAAATCGCTGGAGATGCGATATGTTTACACATGTTTACACACTATATGTAACGCTGCAGTGTTCTTTATATTTGAGTATTTGGGTCAATATTATGTCCGGTGCAGTCAAATATCAGCCAGAACATAGAAAAACACGTGGTTTTTTTATGACGGGATAAGAAAAAAGCACGTGTTTTCAGGGCGTGGAATCTTTAGTTTCATTGTCGACTGCATCAATTGATCGCACCCGGATCTAATCCATATCAAGAACGTTGCAAGGAAGTTTCTCAATTCACGAATCACGAGTCTGATTCTGAACTCAGACAAAACATATACATCAAAAAAGGATTGTCCTATCCAGGATGTTGGTAATTAGTAACGGTGATCAGTTTCTCAAGTGAACACGAGGCAACAGCAGCGGTCAAATAATGGAATTTGCAGTCCCGCCTGTTTCTCCCTGTGGTGCATTTCTTTCGCAGAATTCAACCTCTCAGGATTAAAACACGATCAGAAAGTTCAGAGTAAGCAACCGTTGAAGGCCTTTCGAAGTGCAGCTTCGTCCAAATTTCTGCAAATAAACACGAGTTTGTTGATTCTCTTCTCATCAGGTTCCCACGGCTTTGCTGGGCATCCTTCCAGCATACAGTGCACGCCCTACAAGTTCGGAAGTTAAGCAAAGAGATCTTCTGCGCTAAAAGAACTAACGAAAATGCATCACCCAAAACAAAACTAAATCAGGAGATGCTTCTGTTCAAATTCATTCAGATAACGGGGAAAAATAGATCAGCTACCTGAAACATGAAACGTCCAGTGGACTCATTTACAGATATAACACCTTTTAATCTGTACAGATCTTCCCCTTTCTCATCAACCAGTCTCTCCAGCCAATCATTAACCTTAAAAAGACAGTAATGAAGGGATGAACACCCAAGAGTAATATATTTCAAGTGAGTTCTTCACAACAATTTTGGTTAATCCAAGTAAATTTACCTCATCGAGATCAAGTAATCCCTCTGAAACAATGCTCACACTAGTGACAGCTGAATCATGGACATGATCATGATGGTGCCCTACATGCCAAAAGAGTAAACTAAAATTGTGACAGAAAGTTAACAATAATATGTCCACAGTGCAAAGCATTCGCAGTGAAACTTGGCTGCCACCTCAATTTGAAAGTAAGTGTAACCATTTCTTCATCATAAGGTTTGATCCGAGATGCAAATCCAGAAGATTCAGAGAAAAGGACATCAATGAGTGCACTTTACCATGTTCATCTCCATGGTGACAATGATATGTCTCCTTGCTATCTTGGACTTCCGCCTCAATCCTATGCATGTTTTATCTCAGCTATAGAAGCAATGTATGATATGCAACTCTCAGGCAACACCAAAGAAAAGAAACACTACTAACCTGTCAAGGTCATAGCCTCCAATTCCCAGCACAAAGTCCATGTCAACATCACCAAACTTCGCTGTTTTCATTTGTGCCATCCCATTTATGAACTGCAAGAAAAAATTGGTCTTCATATTTATATAACACATTGCAATTTTTCTATCTAAAGGATTGTACCAATCCTACCTTGAGTTTGTTAGTCAATGCCTCCAATTCTGCATCATCAACCAAATCAACCTGTACTACAGAATTTATAGAACATTAGGGGGGAGGCAAAATTCCTGATAAGTTATATTCTAGAGCCAAAAAATGCAGATAGAAATATAACTGGAGACCAATTAATAGTCAACTTTTAATAAAATATACTACAGAAAATACCTTGTTCAATATAATTCGGTCTGCATAAGCAACTTGTTCTACTGCCTCATTTACAACCCACCTGGCTTTCACTTCATTCAAATGCTTCATGGCATGCTTGCAGTCAACCATTGTAACGACACCATCAAGTTTCACATACTTAGAGACCAACTCATCTGAAGAGAATGTCTCAATGACAGGACAAAGGACTTTATTCCAATAAGATTTACCTGTTGTTTCAATAACAATATGATCAAACTTGTCCCCCTTTTGCTTCACTAGCTTCAGAAGCATCTTTACAAGATCTCCTCGGACAGTGCAACACAAGCAGCCATTATTCACCATTACAATATCCTCAGTAATAGATGAGTGGCTAGCAACAAGCGATCTATCAATATCCACCTCGCCAAACTACACGGAAAGAAAATATGGCTGATTAACATGGAGGACACTAGGTCTCATCGTGTTGAATTGAGCTAATTCATTGCAAATGTTGGGTCCATAGCTAAAACATGCCATAAATGGTTGTTACATAGCTGAAGTGTACAATATCAAAATCTTAAATTATTGCCGATATATGTCTATTGAGATTACCTCATTTTCAATAGCAGCAATTCTCTTCCCATGCTGTGAGGTCAAAATGTGGTTCAGGAGAGTTGTCTGCAAAATTTAGATCTCAGTACAATAAGTCAACCTTACTAGACAATCATCAATGTTTTATAGGCTATAGCCTCATGCATGTGATTCAAAACTGTGACATGCCGACAATGGCTAATTCCACAGCAATAGCACTAGGCCACTGGCTTTCACAAGTAGAGCAATATGTGGCCACTTAAATTTGGGATCAGATTGAGAAATGCAACAACCACATCAGCCCTGTCTGAGCTTACGGTAACTTGCAGCAGCTACATACTACAGTAGACTCCGGGCCTCCGGCACCAATCAGTAAGCGCTGTGCGAGAAGGGAAGGGTAGGCGGCACCTTGCCGGAGCCGAGGAAGCCGGTGATGACGGTGGCGGGGATGCGTGTATCCAGCGCCTGCGCGTCGAGTTCTGCGAGAACAGAGCCAGCGGCCGCAGAAGCGGCGGCCCGAGCGTTCGGAAGCGACTCGAGAAGGAATCGAGGGGGCCGCGGACTAGAGCGGTGGCTGTGGTCTTGGCCACCCTTGGAAGCAGCAGCCGCGCAGCGGTGGCCGACATGTTGACGGGCTTGGGCTCGGTGTCGGCGGCGGCCGAGGCGTCTTTCTTTTTCTTTTCTTTTTGGGGTGGGGAGTGGCATGGGGGTGTTCGTGAGGTTTTAGGCTTTGGGCCATGTTTACTTCCAAAAAATTTTATAAAATATAAATAGTAGCATTTTTATTTGTATTTAACAAATATTATCAATCAAAGTTCAAAGGATTCGTCTCACAAATTACAGATAAACTGTGCAATTAGTTATTTATTTTATCTATATTTAATGCTCTACGCATGTGCCACAAGATTCAATATGACAAAAAATTAAAAAAATTTGCAAATATTTTGGAAACTAAACATGCAATTAGCAGAAGCAGGTAGAGAGGCGCTAGAGCGGCTGAGGCAACGCATATGATCCAAAAGTGTCCGGCACGGCTACTTGGAGCTAAGGACAGCTGCGGGCAATGCTCCTCTCAACCAGAACCAATAGCTAAAACAACCAGAGCGGCTGAGACATAACCATAAGCAGTTCAACTATGCACTAAACAAACTAGAACAAGCCAAGGACAATAGTTCTTCAGTACATCCAATGCTACTTTTTTTTAATCTCACACCAAATGCTACTAGGGCTGAGCAGGGCTAGAGGCTAAAAGCAGCTCACTTCTTGCCAAAGCGTTTCTTCTTCGATTTCTTCTTGTTCTTCTGATTCTGGGCTTTCTTTTTTGAAGTCGTGCAGGGCACCGTTGCTTCTTCCTTGGCGGGTTCCACAGTGCCTCTTCCACCTGTGTCAGGTTCTTTATCTGAGCATCCACTCCATTCATCATCCATGTCCGTGGGGAACTGGGCAGCAGGTGCACGGTCCTTCCTTCTTTCATATTCTTTTCCTGAAGCTTTCTCATTGCGCAGGAAACTGATGATCTTCTGCAGTTTGTTCTCGCCATCATTCCACATCGAGTAAAGGCCCTCAACAGAACAAGCTCTCTTGTCCCTGTAATGACAAAGCAGTTTGAATACTCAAATGGGAGTAACCACTTTCAGACAGTGGAAATTACGAATTAACACAAAATATATAAACGGTGGATATTAATGATCTTCAAATAGGAAGCCTAATTGCCTTTTTGTCTGGTAATAAAGATGGAATGGACAGTAATACATACAGTTTCCATATGCATTCACTATTGATTTTGCAGGGAACCGTTTTTACAAGAACACTTCATGCATCAAAAGGAGGTTGTTAATAGTTAAAGATTAAGCTCAAATACCCTACTAGTTAGTAGATAGGTGCACTGAAATACCTGTACCATTTCATAAATGCTGAAACATTGAATTTGCTTACCTTGGATACTTCTCTTCAAATTGACTGCAGATGTGCCTGACCTCTTCGAATAATTGAGCATCTATATTTTCTGGAGGACCTCTTAGCTCCAGCCAAGAAAGAAGACTTTCAAGGAATAGAATAACAACCCTTGCATCGTTCTACAAAAAATAGCATAAAAATATATGAACTTTACAGCCACACTGCATTCAGATAAGTAAGACTAAATGAACCTTAAAACTAATCAACTCACCTGGCCATGCATGAAGACTTGAAAAGACTCAAACTTCTCCCAGAAGGAAATACGCTCATCACTCAAATGCATTTCAATTCTGTTATCCATCTTATTATCTTGCATTCTTGCGATAGGGAAATTCCCAGAAGTAACATTGCAGATTTTTGTTTCTTTTTGCATGGCAGATTTCTGCTCATCTGGACGAAGATATGCCATTACTTTGTTAACATCACTCAAATCCATGATGCTAATTCTGTAAGCATTTAAACCTCGGCTGATTAGAGGGCCTTCAGGCAAACCAAGAACAACCATGGGATTTCCAATTGCCGCTAGTGCATCACCAAATACTCTTGTGAAATGGGTTACTGTGCCAAACCTTGATTTCAGAGGCATGATCTTCTTAGAGAAATCGGGAGGTAAATCCTCAAAAATTCTGTGCTTATGAAGGAAAGCCGTGATCTCATAGCAGTCCCCCAACTGAAGAGTTAGAGTCACCAGATAAAGCATGATTACTAGTCTCAGAAGGACTGGAACATATGTAATTGCAGGTTTTGTATTCCGAACCCACTCTTGAATATCATGCTTGCTTTCCAAAATATACCTAATTGATTTGCATATGAATACCCCTGGTGCGTATGCCATGCAGTCCAGATCCATATCCTGGTCACCCAGACCAGAAGCCAGGCAAGAATCTAGGAAAGCCTTGCTTGTACGGCACTTTAGCATCTTAACCAGCATAGATTTTGTGCAAAGCACACAACCATTAAGCATAAAACGGGACAGTGCAAAAAAACCAAGGCATTCCATTAGATTCATATAGCATATTGGGGACATATAATCTCTCTCTCTCCAGTTTGCATCGAAAGTAAATTTAAGAGCCTGTTTAAAGTTCTCGACCAATGGGCATCTTCCAACACCACTGTCAAGAAATTTCTTCAAAGATTGAAAGAAAAGAGCCCACTCAGAGTCAGGATTCAGATATTGTTCAAGTCCTAAATTCAGCATATCATCAAATTTTGCTGTGTAGAGCAGATACATGGTTACTCTTCCAAGATGCCCATGAGTCAAATTCTGATTCCCTACCCTAGTATATGAGCCAAGAGAATCCACAATCAAACCATATGCAGGAGGTGAGTCAAGTATAGAGAAAAAGCTCTCTGCTGTTTCATCTGCCCAGATCAGGAAAAGTAATCTAAAAAAGCTCTGCTCGCACATAATGAAGGAGTTTCTTAACTTTTTGGAAGATTTTGCCATACAGAACTCAGATTCTTTTAGAAACATTGCAATTTCATATAAGATAACAGTATTTCTCCACTGGGCATATGGAGACGATGATTTCTCCCTAGAAGCTTCAAAAATAGACTCCAACTTATGGAGGACACTAAGGCCAACAGAAGAAAGCTCATTTACCAGAAAATTCCGAGCACATGACTTACAATGGACAGTATCCAGCAAACATCTGTTGCCATCTTGTTCCAAAGAACTTCTACCTATGTTAGCAAGCCAACCAGAGTCCACATTAAGTACCACATATCGGTTGCCACTGTCTTTTCTCAACCCAAAGAATTTGGCACAAAGATCTTCACACATAGCTGCAGAATCATTTGATTTCAAAACCTCTGAGGGATAAAGTTGAGCAAGCACTTTGGTTACAATTAATCTCCACTGGTTCCAAATACAGGCCAACGTTTCCAATGACATCTGATTACAAGCCATCATTTTATAACACAGTTCATCTTCAGATCCTGGCTCTAACTCAATATTATATGCAGAGATTTGAGATTGAAGATGAACATCAATAATGTAACGAGCAGAAATAAGTTCAACTAACAAGTTTCCACATTTTCTCCCCTCAAGCAAGCTATAGGTCAAGCTGGCAACAGATTTATGGGAATCTGACAACAAGTCTGCTTCAAAGCAAGCAAAGCAGAAAAAGTCCTCAGATACTTTCTTCGCCATTTCTTTTACTTTTATAAGCAATTTTTCTTTCTCCGCAAAACTTTTTGGAGGCCATCCTCTACTGTATGGAGACCACAAGGAATTCGCTGTGACATAGAGGAGGAGGAGCTGTGTAGCATTCACAAATGACTCTCCTTTCTCTAGTATGTTAACCTCCAATAAGATATCACCTTTACGCTCTGCTATACCAGCAGCTTCAAGGAAATTACCCATTTCCATCTCTATACTCAACAGTTCATCCAAAAGATTCCTAGAATTCAAGAATGCACGAATATGATCCATAGAGTTGAAATCCTTGACATATGGCATCATGTGCTTTATGTCCCCACGTTCAAAATAATGCACAGCACAATTTTCTAGATATTTCTTTCTAACAGCAGCAAAGTCTGAGTTAAAATTCTCACACTGTTCCTTTTCTAACTGTCGCAGGAATTGCAGGCCCAGATTCAATACTTTACCTTTCGAGCAGCAGGAGAAACATTTTGCATAACATCTAGCTTTGAAGTAAACTTCAGCTGCCAGTGACCAGCATTCAGCAATATCAAAACAGTCTCCGGCATCTTCAAGCCTTTTAGTTCCAAATTTTTCCATATATAACATTCCTATATCCATCAGAGATTGTCACATCAGTGTCTTCACAATTTTTACTCAGATAGCATTGTATCTTTGGTGAAATGAAACTATTTTGAAAAAACAGCATAATAGAAATCATGACGCCTGACAAGTAAACAACATCGAAAGGAAGGCACCGACCTTACTAAGATGAGGAAACAATAATTTTTTAAAACTTTATGGGAGTTTTTGTGTTGTGTTCTAGAGCAGCTTGCCATTTATATTGTTTGGAAATGATGGAAAAGTAGTTCCAAGCTGTGCACTGTTTGATGCACATAGCCTCATGCCAGTAACACACTAGGCTCCTCAAAAAATAACAGGCTAATGAAGATTCGTAAATTATGTAACACACTAGGCTCCTCAAAAAATAACAGGCTAATGAGCTCGCATTTTATATAATTGAGACCCTGGTCATGTCAATGACTAAGAAAATTATGGAAAATTATCACACCTGCTCTTTTGTAGTCACCTAGTTTGATGTAGCAAGTGGCAGCTTTCTCATGCATGCCAATAGACTCATAAATCTCTGATGCCTTCTGCAGGGAAGCTTGGCCCATTTCTAAATTTGTGGAGATGACCCGGTCAGCAGTTGCAAGAAGTCCAGCAGCTCTTGCCCATTTCTCTTTATATGCATCACCAGCCTTTTCAAAGCACATTGTAGCCATCTCAAATTGCCCCTCATTAAATAACTAAAGAAAGCACTTGTTAGATAGACTTACAAGTACAGTAACATCAAAAGGAAGTTCTGTACCATGCTTAGAATGAGAATGTGAGAAAATTTCGAATCTAGAAAAAGAATAGCCTCAAGATGTCCAATACAAACCTTGGTACCCCTTAGCCTCCAATCATCAGCACTGCTCCCTGTCTGCATTGCTTGAATCAGTGAAGAATCAAGTAGTCTAACCTCTACAATGCACAATTTCTTCCAATAGTCGAACATTGGTTGACAGTAGTCATCAGCATTTTCACATATCCATAGTCTTTGCCTAGTTCGTGTGATTGCGACATAGAGCTGCTTCAGTTCTGAACATAGTAGGTAATGCTTGTTTCTGTCAAAACCTGGATGAGATATAACTTCAGATGTTGACATAACATCTCTTGTTTTCATGTAGTCATATACAACTCTCCATTTGTTCCGTAATGGCGATGAACTAAAAAAGTTGTAGAGTAGCACGTCCTACAGAATGATTTTGTAAGAAAGAGCATCTTCAGTTAAATTTAAGACATACTTGAAAATACAAGCCAAGTTTGAGACACATACCTGGAATTCAAGGCCCTTGCATTCAACGATAGACAAGACAAGAGCTTGTTTACCAACAAGGTTAAGAACTTGTTTCTTCGTTGCATCATCACGAACCAATATGACTTGCTCAGCACCAAACCCATGCTGGTCACCATGTTCACCTCTACTTTCTCCAAAAATAGTCATAATTGCATTCTCATCGTTACCAGACTCGAGAAGAACAGGTGCTTCACCATATACAAGCCCAGTTTCTGGATTAAGCTTATCAACACATGACGGGAAAAAATAGTAAAGAAGACTCATTATACTTTGAGCCATTCGAAGAACACCACAATGCGTGCGGAAATTCTGACTTAGTTGGAACATATCCGTGACACGAGCTTGTTTTCCATGTTTAGTAGCTTGGTTGCATGCTTCAGTTTCTGAGAGAAATGAGGTGTAAAACAGTGAGCGAACATCTTCAAACCTGAAGTCAACACCCCTTGCTATAGTTTGTGCTGTGTCACCAGCAAAAACAAAGCCCTCCTTAAAGTTCCTGCACACATACTTGAGAAGTGCTATTTGTGACATGGTAAGATCCTGCACCTCGTCTATGTAAATGAAATCCACCAAAGCCCCATTGTAGCCCTCAGAAACTAGACTTCTGTGAAGACTGTTGACAAAATCCGACAGATCATATTCCCTAGCAGTGCGCTTCATACCCTCATAATCAAGGAAAGCATCATAAATTTTCTCTCGCAATTTACTACTCAGAGATGAAAATCTTTTATCAGAGAGCATCACATAATCAAGCCTTTCAAGATGGCCATTGCACGGCATGTTAGCTTTGTATCCACCCTTTATGTGAGAAATTATTTCAGTAAAGACAGTGGATGCATCAAGTTTCTTCGTTAGTTCGCCATTGAAATGGGGCCAATAGAAAGCAGCAAACTTCTCAAATGTAACTTCTTTTGATTCAATAAAAGCTTGCAAAGCTCGAGTTTTCGAATGACCTCTCTCAATGCTAGGCTTGAAATCTCCATAGAACATATCAAAAAATGAAGTATGCACTGTTCCATCAAGCATCATCAAGAATTTACGGTATGTTATAGTAAGAGGATAGTGGCCATGCAGTAGATCACTAAAATTATCAGGTACATCTGTAAACTCTTCAAGGTCATCAAATACATCATGCATATGAAGAGTATTGGGCTGGTCAGAAACATCGCCAGAGCCAAACCTGCAAAGGGGCAAAGCAAAAATTAAATGAGAAATGTGGCTGACATATTGACAAAGAAATCAAACTAACTTGTAAAGTAACTAAAGTAGCTTGCATATTTAAAAGAAACATCTCTGGGAGAAACTAGAGTGTGAGTCATTGACAGATATAATGAGTAATGGTGGGTGCATACAACTAAAATTAGGACATCCGACATCATTACCTTCTAAGCCTGCAAATGTGATTTTTTATAGCTGAACAAAGCTTTGGGCTTACAGTGATAAGGACTTGTTTCACAAAACTCTCCCTTTTGTTTGTGTCCATTGCCAAGCTACTTTTGGGATCAGCCACAGATAAATCAACTTCATCCAACTCTATCCCTTGAGATGCAATCAAGGAGTGTTGCTCAATTTGATACAATTTCATTGTCAAAACAGTGGTTTTCCCAGTGCCTGACCTCCCAAGAATGAAACTAGTGAGTGGGAATCGAATTATCGCCTCCTCTTCATCAGTCAGTTCAAAGGGAATCTCAATTTCAGTCCCATCAGTAGCTGTCAGCAAATGCTTTGCCACACCAGATGATAACGAGTAAAATTTCATCAGCAAGAAGCTTTCACTAACTTTTGTATTCTCCAAGGCACATGAGGTGTCCACGTGGTCATGATCTTCCTTATCATCAAGTCTGCAATCCTTCTTATACCGAACAATATCATGTTCGGCATCCCAAACTATAGGAACTTCCAGCTTCCTGTTGAAATATTGGAATAAAAATATTGAGGTGCAAAAAGGTGAACGGAAAACAAACATAATTACAATAGGGATTTAATGTGCAAATCACAAAATTGATGAGAAAAACCCATGTACATCAATTACAAAGAGAGACTGTACAACGGTTGCTGCAATCATTATTCCTGCCCATGTGGCTAGAAATCATTGCAATGCAGGGAACAAAAGAAGTTCCATATCACAAAAGAAAATCCAAAAAGACCTACGCTCCTATTGTATGGCTAAACAATTGCATTAAGCGAAATGAAATCCAAAAGGTCAGGAAATAAGCATACCCTTCTAACTGCACTCTTCTGCAGTGGTCAAGGTAATCATCTGTGTACATGGAAAAGAGATTTTCCAGATGTTGAACAGTTCTAGCAATGTGTTGGTGTGACAAAATGTCCCATATTCTTATTATCTGAAAGTATCTTTCGTTTTTCTCCAGATCAGTACTCCAAACAAGATACAGATCTCTGATCCGGTATGCTTTTGCAAGCTGGAAAGCATCAGTCACATCAAGATTCTTTATTGGTGTCCGCCAACCACCACCAAGTTTAACAAGCTTTTGAAGTACCTCCCTCCTTAGCAGTGGAGATTTTAGTTTCATGAAAGACCTTCTAAAATTGTCACTCAGAACGACCTGTTGAGTTGTACAATACAAACACAAAAAAGAGAACCTCAGTAAAAAAATTACCCAATAAAAATGGTAAAAACTGAAATTTATTATACTCCCTCCTTTTTGTTATGTTTATCTATAGCCCAATGAATAGTTACAAGAAAAAAAATCAAGGTGAAACTAGGGGTAGGGATGCAGAAACATTGCAATAACTTCATTTTTTATATCATAGATCCTAAATTAACAACCATTGCAGAATGTTTTTCCCATTCGCCATGGAACAGAGAGTATTTATACATCAAAACAATCAAGACATCCTAACATGTTTTATATTTAGTAGCCATGCAATTTACTCTTTATTCATGACAATATAAATAGCACAGTGGCCAACTAAATATTAAGAAACCACTCTCTATCCAGTAACAGCATAAAACCTAAAGAGAGAACTTTATCACAAAATATAGATACATGATTGCAAAAGTAGAAAAACATATCTAGTCTTAACATTAACATCATAAGGAGATTGCAATTTTATCAATGATGGAATCCATGACAACAAGGAGATTTCAGGTACCTATTTATTTAAGTCAAACATCACATGATCAAATAAATTAGCTGAGTTAGGAGGTGAAAGGCCAGGGAGAGAACTTTGTTCATATAAGTGGTTGATAATTACTCCAATACAAGTCAATGTCAACATGTTCAATAATTATGACTATCTAGGCTGAAGAGATCAAACAAATAATCAAACATCATAAAACATTAAAGTTTGATTTGACAAGCAAAGTCTCTGAATTAGACTTTGATCCATAATTTCTCTTATAGTATAATGTTTATAGCAACATCAGCAGAACAATAATATAGTATTTCAAATTTGAACCCAATATTAATTTTACATAACAAATTTACAATTGTAGGGCTAACTGTAGGGTAAAGATTAGGAGGTCTGAATCTTCACAATAAGTGCCTTCAGAAATGGAGTTAGTACTCCGATAAGTGTAAACCATATGTTAATTACATGAATCAGTTGGACCATACACAATTTTTAGCTAAGAATTTCCAAGAATGCATGCAAGTCCAATCAGAGTCGAAGTGGTTAAAGATTACTGACATACTTACCTTCCATCTGGTATTGCTGAAAACTGCTGAGTTGGAACAAAGTAGATCATCGAGTTCATCAAGTTCATTCTTTACATGCAAAATCAACTTACACAATTCTGTGTCATTAATGGCATTGGAAATACATTTACGTCTCTCCGCATCAGCAACGAGGTCTGTCCAGACTGTCCCACTTTTATACAGTGTATTAGCATTCCCAAGAATCCAAAGACAATGCCTAGATCATCAAATAAAGTGTTCATTAGATATCATATGGTTATCGCATGTACCTTCAACAACAGTGAAACAACAAATAGATCCACACCTTGCTCTTGTAAGAGCAACATTTGTTCGTTGGTTGTCAGCAAGAAACCCAACATTGCCCCTCCCATTGGATCTAACTGTTGACAGTATGATGACGTCATCCTCTTCTCCTTGGAAACCATCAATTGACTTGACCCTGACATGAAAGCCATCAGATGTATCATACTTTTTGCCAAGTCTATCTTTGATAGCAGCAACCTGAGAACTGTAAGGTGAGACTACACCAATGCTAATCCCTTGGCCTCTCTTTCTCCAAGCTGCAGGGGAAAAAGGAACTGATAAGATTACTGATTCTCCTCGTGAATTAATTTCCTTGCATAGAACTGATGACAGAAAATTCTTATGAAAACTAAATAGATGGCAACATGTACAAGCCAATAATTGACTTAGCATGAATATAATTTTCACAAAAAAAATACAAATTTACTAAAGTTCGTCGATTAGATGGCATGTAATTCTATGGTATCAAGCTTCACATTCTAAGAGATGACGGAAAACAATTAATGGATAGTTAAAACAGCAAATCGAAGGTTATCTATTGCCTTGGAAACAGAAGTAGGATAATTAACATCTAGTGACAGGTCATAGAAAATAGATTTCAATATTTCATAATGCAAAACTTAAGCACTTACAGTTCTCTAATGCATAACAGAAGTTGACTATAAGCTCCTAATATGTATGTTGTGTTAGCTAAGTTGGCATCACAAGAACTTCGGGGTTATTTGTTTGTTAGAAAATAGTATCAGAGCTATTAAGAAGAGCTTCAGGTTATTTGTTTGCTAGGAAATAGTATCAGAGCTATTAAGAAGAGCTTCAGCTTGACATACATTTAAAGATGGTTTGGATCAAGTGCAAAACAACGGCAACTTCAACCAGGTTACGCCAACTGTTTCCTGCACCTTCCTTTTCTTCCCTCCCGTCTGTGATGTTTATGAAAGCATAGCTACCAAAAGGAAGACCCATGTAATCCTTGTTGTATGAAGAAGAAAAAACATTGGGGCCATCTAAAATCTTCTTCTCATAAAATTTAGCATTTGGAAATAAGCTGATACAAGGGTTCATGCGATACTGTATATTCAACAAATGCTTTTCAAAATTCAGTATGACTAATCTCTCAAAAAGACTGATTCCGAATCCAGCTTCCTTGCATACCTAAATAGAAAGAATGAAAGATCAGAGTAATGAATTAATGACCATCAAAATAAATGAACAAGAGTAGAGAAAAGTGCTGACATAGGTTTTTTGTTGAAAATTAGTGTTGCAACATTTTCATCATGGGGATGTCATAAAATTGGTACACACATTGAGGACCAGCAAATGTAAGTATACAGCATAATAAGGGTAAAGCTGAACATACTTGGCTTCTAACCAGTGGCCTCAGCTGGCAGTCATCCCCCACCAAAACAACATGCTTCAACCAACGTAAACGTAGTGGGATCACCAATTCACATTCTTTCACTTGAGCAGCCTCATCAACGATCAACACATCAAGCGGAGCAATCGTTGCGTTATGCAACCGATAAGAACTAGAGGCTGTACAGAAAATTAAAGTTGCATTACGCATGCAATAGTTCTGAATCCAGTTCCTGTCTGCACTGACAGGTAAATTAAGTGAATTTTGAAGATCTTTCAGCAATTTAAGGCATAGAGACTTTGCTCCACCTAATTCCTTCTCAATAGAAGATATTGGTTCTGCATTAATAGAGTTCTCAGTTGACTGAAAATCAAAGCCCCTTTTCACACTCTCATCAGTTAAATCTCCATCACATAAAAGGGCATCAATTTTTTCTAGCCAAACTAACAGCATAGATATATTGTTTACATTTTCATGCGAAAAGCACTTCCCTGGAAGGTGAAGCCACAAAGTCATCATGCATTTCTTTACAGCTTTTGCTGCAACATCAAACTGCTTCTTCAGGAAATCCAAAAAACATACAGAATCATGGCTTTCATCATCCTCAAGAAGCATATCGTATCGAGAACCACAGTCCTCAAAAAAAGATATCATTGAAGCAATTATGTACCTCCATCCAGACAATGATGAAAAGCACTCTGTAAGCTCATCTGCACGATAATCCAAGAAAACTTCCTGAAGCTCCTCAGTGATGTCCATGTTGTACTTGTTCCCTAATAACAAAACATCTCCGAGAGAAAGAGGTAGACCAGTTTTGTCAATCTGCTTGTTGAATTCCTTTAAATTTTTAAGGAATCGAGTGCAGACACCAACAACAGCAACATTTGTGGGAGCACATGTAAGAGTTCGGCATTTCAAACAAGCCAGAGCCCACAGCATAGCACTAACAGTTTTGGTCTTTCCGGTACCTGGTGGACCCCATATAAGTTTCGTGAGGTTCAAATGTCTACACCGTACAGCTGAGATGATAGATTCAATGGCATCCACTTGTGACTGATTTAGATTAACTAGCAGTAGCTGCTCTGCAAAAGATGTTAAACAGTCATCCTTTTTAGCACAGATAGCACAGACATCTTCACCCTACAATGGAACCAACAAAGAGTTAGTTATCTTATCTATAACATGGAATGAAAATTAGGAACATATGCTCATACAAAGTAATAACTTGAAAGGTATATTACCATATTTCTGGGGGCTAAAAGTGACCTGATTACTGTGAAATTATTATTCATGCTTGAGTCGAAGCAAAGTGCTTTCCATATCCGTATGTTTGTCATGATATTATCAAGAAACGTTGCGTGTACAAGTTTACTAAAGTCTCCTTCCAAACCAGTACCATTTGAAACTTTCACTTTGAAGCCCTTCTGATAGTCATCATTCATGGAAACTTCAGTAACCATTGCCAAGCAATACGTTAAACCATAGCGGTTGAAGTCATCTGTAGCTTCAGGCTTCATGCTAGACAAAATAAATATATCGCCGTTCCTTGCAGTGTAGGTCTCCGTAGAAAAACCAGCACCATTGTCCCAGAAGTCAACATCCATAAAATACAGTCCTGATTTGCCTGCAGCTTCCATGGAAAGTATTTTTGATGAGGGTGCTTCTGCGATGAGCTCAAGGCATGAGCTTAGGCCTGATCTTGTTTCTTCGATCAGAGGTGCAATATATGACCTCAAGTAGTCATCAAGAGAACTAAAGCTGAATGGGATTTTCTCCACCTGAATAGACAAACAGTTGGTGAAAAAACAAAGGTGGGCAGAAAGCAATGGACACACAATATTTGCTCATTACTTGGAAGACTTGGAAGGAACAAATGGGATCATATGATTGCAACTCGTGTCATGGTGGTTCTGTTACCTAGTATAGATCTTAATGTTTTTCTAGAATAGTACCTTAATGTTTTGACTTTGAGGCTGAGGCCTGCAAGAAATTATCTGAGGTGGTATACAAATTCTCTCCTGTGTATTCTCTCTCTCAAGAAAAAGAGCTTCCTGCTCCAACTTTTACTAACCATGGACTCATATTTCTACTACTCTAAGTTTATCAATAATAGCATTTTATATGAAGTTTAGGAAAAATGGAAATGGTGTTATGGAAACACACCAACCTTTTTTTAGATAAGGGATAAAACAATATCCGGCCTCTACATCCAAGGATATACACAGCCAATTATTACAATGTTTGGGATTAGAAAGGAGTAAAAGCAAACCATGGTCTGAAACACACCAACCTAGGAGGAACTAGTTGGCATTTTATTCTTCTACTACTACAAGTATATCAATAGTAGCTTTTTTGACAAAGTTTAGGAAAAATGTATTTTATTATGAAAACACACCAACCTAGGAGGAACTAGGAGCCTTTTATTATTTTATATTAAGAAGAAAATAGGTACCCAAATTCGCATCTGACCAGAAATTGAACCTGGGTGGTCTAGGTAATCTACGCCCTCAACCAACTGAGCTAGCTCAGCTTCCTAGGTAAAAAGTAGGAATTGTTTTTTCAGAGATTCCAAGAGATCAGCACAGGTGCTTCTTACAAAGAATATGTGCTCCATCTGGTCCTTCACAGGGGGGAAGGTTGTCGATCCCCTCAATGGCATCGCAGGGGGGAAGGTCCTCAGTCCCCACAATGGCAGACAAAACTTAACCTTAGTGAGTAATTTGTTGTTTTTCTGTCTTAGCCTATGCAGCCCTCCATAGGCCACACTTCTCGTGCATGTACCACACGCTGTTTCTGCTATCTCTCTCGTATATTAATGATGATAAAGCCAGGCAACCAGGTCTTTCAAAAAAAAGTAGTAGTCGTTTGTAAACACATGGGGTATCATTGGCAAATCACCATGGACATATGGAACTTAATGCTAACTTAACAAACATATCACTGATTTCATTTAGTGCAGAACAGCAGAACCAAGCAAAGATTGATACAGAACATCACAGGTGACATGCCATTAACCACTTGGAGTGCCCCTTCTCGCGACAAATCTGGTGTTGGAGTGGATGTCATAATTTGCACCCATCCCAATGGACAAGAGAGCACAACATGGAAGAACGGTTGTACAGCATGACCGGCAAGGGCACAAAGATGGCTCATACAATTTCCATGGAAACAAAGAAATGCCATAATTTTCAGGATCGCTAGGAGGAGGACGCAGGTAGTCCTTGCAGAAATTAGGGACGAGTGTTTCACATGGTCGATGGCGAGGAAGGTCCTCACCCCTCTCTTTGGTAGACAGGCCCTTAGTGAGTAATCAGCTACTGTACTATGGCCTTCATAGCCCTCTGCTGCTATAGGCAGCGCTCCTCGCCCTTGGGCCTTGTTTAGTTCTGAAATTTTTTTGGTTTTGGGTACTGTAGCATTTTGTTTTTATTTGACAATTATTGTCCAATCATGGACTAACTGGGCTTAAAAGATTCATCTCATGATTTACAAACTGTTGTTGTCGTTTATATTTAATGCTCCATGCATGTGCCACAAGATTTGATGTGACAGGGAATCTTGAAAAGTTTTTAGTTTTTGGGGTGAACTATAAACAAGGCCCAAACATTGTTTCTGTCATCTTCTACTTATTCTACTTATAAATAATATAGCCGGGCAACCGGATCTTAAAAAAAAAGACATGCCATTAACCATCACATTGCTTACCAGTTGTGGAATAAAGATTTTCAATCTCCAGCACCAATTTACATAGAATGTACCGATCTGTCTATCATTAGGCACGATGGTGCTGGCATGTGTGTTCAACAGAACATAATGAAACTTAGGAGCTGTATTTTTTTTTTGGAGTTCTAGGGTTGATGCACCGACCATATGTATAGCAACAGAATCAAAGATTACATCATTCAGAAGCATTCGGTCAGACCGAATCTGTGAGACCCACTCACTAAATCTTAAACTGGGTTTTGAATGTTAAGTTTTACTATTCAGATACAGGCTACATAATTAATCCTCACAAAAGGCCATGCATGTATGCTACATCACAGATGATAATGCAACTTGCACAAAACAAATTAAGGGGCTACAATTGCAACTTAAGGTTGCCACAACAAACTTTACGTAGTCAGTTTTCCTAGTCAGTATTTGGTTGTCGTCATCATAACTTTTAGTTTTGCCTAGCTTCTCACTTGGCCCACCTATCATAGCGACATAGACTGATTTTAGTTTTCCTTACTTTGCTTAAAGTTAGGCAACAAATTATTGACATAAAACCCTGGCAGTACTTAGTAGGCTTATAGGCAAGAATGTGCGGCAAGCATAGCTCTCAATCAAACATGCCTCTAATTAGGCCTTGTTTAGATCCAAAAAAACATTTTGAATTTAGCTACTGCAGCACATTTGTTTGTATTTAATAATTATTGTTCAATCATGGACTAACCAGGCTCAAAAGATTTGTCTCGAGGTTTACAAATGAACTGTGTAATTACTTTTTTTATCTATATTTAATGCATCATGCATGCGTTCAAAGATTATGATGGAGAATCTTGTAAACTTTTAGAATTTTGAAGGCATCTAAATAAGGCCTTAATATAAGGCAACGTATCATATGCAACTCGGCTTCGTGTGCAACTTATGCAACCACCAATTAAGGCCACAGGATCTGAGGTTTGTTTCACTTAAACCCCTCCGTTTAAATCTAACCCGTGTGTATTCAAATGGGAGGGTTTAAGTGAAAAAAACCTTAGACATTGGATCTAGATCCTGTGGCCTTAATTGGTGGTTGCATAGGTTGCACACGAAGCTGGGTTGCACATGATACGTTCCCTTAATATAATTCTTTTCAATCAGTACAATCCTAATCATTCGATTCAATGGCAAAGCCCAAGCCTTCATGGTCCGGAGGATGAGCAGAATCCAACGCTAAAAAAGTAGACATATTGTCAGAAGTAAACCTTTAATCATCAGTTCATTCGTCGCCAGCAACGTGTACGCATTAAGCACCGTCTCTCACATTCAAGCTCCACCAACTTCTACCACACAGCCACAAGCCGGAACAACAACAGCAGGACATGCGAGTCGTCGAACAGATGCATATCAAAACCGAAAACCCAAGGAAACGCCTAACCATGACCGAATGAATCGACCTCCTCAAGCAAATGACGCGAAAACTACTACCCAAAAGGGGAAAAAGAACACAAAAACAAAATCGCTAAAGTTGGCAACCGCCGTTCAAATAATAATCGAAACCAAGAGCGCGCCACCCGAAGGATCGATCGATTACCTTCCCCTTGTGGAGGTCGTCGTCCATGATCTCCTGCACCGACCAGGAGAGCACGATGTCACCCAAATCCCTCTCCTCCTCCGCCATGCCGCCGCCGCCGCCGTCCTCCCTCGTCCCGCTCGCTGACTGTTCACCCGCTCGCTCGAGGACGAGCAGACCGCATTTGCCGTCGCAAGAGATGGAGGCGTCGAACTCGAAGAGTCGCTTCAAGTGAAGTGAAGTGAAGGCGATGCGACTGCTGCTCAGTGCTCAGTGGAAAGCCGTAGCGGTGAGTGGTGGGGTTTAAATGCGGAGTGATCTTTTGCTTCTCGTGGAAGAAACGAGGCGGTTCGTCTCTCTCTCACCCTGTTCCTTCCGCCTTCCGCGGCCGTGGCCTCGGCTCTCGGGGTTGGAGTCTCGTCAGTCTCTTTTCGTGGAGATTGGAGGAAGCAAAGGGCTGGGCCTGGACTGACGAGGCCTAAAAAGAGAAGTTCATCCTCGTCGGCTGACAAAAGCAGTTTGTTTAAGCCTTCTTTAGATACACCTAAAAATCTAAAACTTTACAAGATTTCCCGTCACATCGAATCTTACGGTACATGTATGAAGTATTAAATATAAATAAAAAGAATAACTAATTATACAGTTTACCTGTAAATCACGAGATGAATCTTTTAAGCCTAGTTACTCCATAATTAGACAATGTTTGTCAAATAAAATCAAAAATGCTACAGTGTCAAAATCCAAAAACTTTTGCATCTAAACAAGCCCTTAGTTCACCCCGAAATCCAAAAAATTTTCAAGATTCTCTGTCACATCGAATCTTGTGGCACATGCATGAAGCATTAAATATAGACAAAAATAAAAACTAATCACACAGTTTGACTGTAAATCACGAGACAAATCTTTTGACCTTAGTTAGTCTTTGATTGGACAATATTTACCATAAACAAACGAAAGTGCTACAGTAGCGAAATTCAAAAAAATTTCACATTTAAACAAGGCCTTAGGCTTGGACCTTGTTTAGTTCACTCGAAATTCAAAAACTTTTCAAATTCACCGTCACATCAAATCTTGTGGTATATGCATGAAGCACTAAATATAGAAGAAAACAAAAACTATTTACACAGTTTATCTGTAATTTACGAGATGAATCTTTTGAACCTAGTTCATTTATGAATGGACAATATTTGTCACAAACAAACGAAAATGCTATAATACCAAAATCCAAAATCTTTTCGAAACTAAACA